>ENA-OQBT01000013-OQBT01000013.1-human-gut-metagenome-genome-assembly--contig:-NODE-13-length-102273-cov-4.341247_pt1 | contig 102273 bp, 117 predicted proteins | sample MGYA00242749_ERZ504557 | MGnify/ENA primary metagenome ERZ504557 (study PRJEB26092, sample SAMD00036243) | human gut metagenome | host: Homo sapiens | study: EMG produced TPA metagenomics assembly of...
GCAAAAATTATTGGGTGCTTCCATCAGATAAGGTTACCATCCGATTGAAGAACTATATCCCCTTATTCGGTAATGCCGAGAAAGAAGATATAATTGACTATTACCTGTTACAGTACGGGCTGAACTATGCTGAACAGATCAATCCTAATTTCATTTATCACGATCAGGACGGTAACACAGATTATAGAAATGACAACTTTATAAAAGGTCATTCGCGGCTGTATTCCGTAAAGATGGCCATTGACAATCTCATTCCTGTTTATCAGGCTAGAAATGTGATATACATGAAACGTGGAGCCTTGGGAATATTCGTTTCCGAAAAAAAGGACGAAACGGGTACAGTTGCCATGACCGAAGATGAAAAGAGAAATCTTCGTGAGGAATTCAACGAGAATTACGGCCTTGACAACAGCAGGTTTCCGTATGGATTAAGTGATGTTCCTATGGATTTCATCCGCACCAACCTCAGCATTCAGGAATTACAGCCTTTTGAAGAAACATTGAATGATGCCATCATAATTGCCGGTGTATTTGGTGTTCCGCCGGAACTTGTACCACGCAAGGACCACAGTACATTCAATAATCAGAAATCCGCTGAGAAGGGAGTCTACACCTCCAAGATAATCCCGGCAGCCAGGCGCTACGCCAGTGAACTGACACGTATGTTGGGATATGACCGTGACGGATATTACATTGATGTCGATTTCAGTCACGTGGACTGCCTTCAGGAAGGGCAGAAGGAAAAGGAGGAAGTTTCTAAAATCATATCGGAACGTGCGATGGGCGAATTTCAGAATGGTATCATCACCCTGAATGATTACCGTGCGTATCGGGGAAAGCAAAGTTGAAAACTCCCTGTTTGACAAACTTCTGTACGAGATGTCTGACAAGGAGCTTGAGAGAGTAAAGAAAATCTTAAGTATAACTAAAAAATCAAATGACAATGGACAAAGAGTTGAGAAGCCTTCAGTTGAAGACGAAGGCGAATGATGTTGATGAGCAGAAAGGCATTGTTACGATTGCCGTTAATGGTATCGGTATTAAAGATACGCAAGGTGATATCTCTGATAGCGGTTCTTTCAATAAAACGATCAACGAGTTTTTCTTAAAACGTGGCAAACATCTGCTGGACCATGACAAGACAAAACTTATAGGTTGCCCTATTGAAGCGAGGGAAGATAACATGAATCTGGTTATCGTATCCAAAATGAACCTTAACAAACAGATCGGACGGGAAACATTTGAAGATTACAAACTTTATGCTGAATGTGGCAAGACACTGGAGCATTCCGTCGGTGTGAAAGCCATCCGCAGGGATGTGAATGATCCGGCCCATGTCAAAGAATGGTTTCTTGGGGAAGCCTCCACCTTACAAGCATGGGGATCAAACCCTCAGACATTTCTTGTGGATATAAAGAGTGATGACAGTATTGACACACAGCGCGCGAAGCTTACATCATCTCTTGAAATGATAACAAAGCTCTGAACATGAGATATTCGGATGAGCGGTTAAATGATTTAAGTATGAAACTGGATCTTATCGAAAAGGCATTGACAGGAAACAGCAATATGGTTACCTGTCCGGAATGCGGTCATACATTCGACTATGACCAACAGGCTGAAACCACGTTCAACAATCAGGTGCTTGACCTTGCCGCCATGTATCAGAGATGGATTGTAGAGGATATTGTCCGAACCGAAATGGATAAACTGAAACCTGAAATCCGTGAGCAGGTTATAGCTGTCCTTGACGCCCATAAAAGCCTTGATGTTGACTTGACAGGCAAAAGCATAGAGGATATCGTAAGCTATGTTCGTTGTCCTCACTGCTGGAGCCGTGTATATAGAACAATGATTTCCAAGATTGCAGATACCAAACCTGAAGCTGCTGTCGCGCCGTCAGATGACACCCGGCAGCCTGCTGATGACAAGGGAAATGAGAAGCACGAAACGAATCTCTCGCTTGCTGCAAAATTGAGTCAATTTATTTAATGTTTAACCCAAAAACGAATTTGAAATGAAGACTTTTTTAAATGTGGGGAAATACCAATCCCTTATTATGTTTGCCATTGTGGCTGTCGTTTGTACAGTATGTGCCTTAAATGGTCCGGAACATGTAACCGGACTTTTGGTTGCAGCACCTGTCTCCCTGATTTCTTTCGCCAAACAGGAAAAGGACATGACCGATGAGGAAAAATCTCTTTTGGGCAGTATCCAGTTGAAATGCAAACAAGTATGTGATGAATTTGCCGAAGGTCTGATGACAAAGGAGGATATTGAGAACAGGTTCAAGGATATCTCCAAGAATATCACAGAACAGTTGAAACATCTTTCCAATTTTGAAGATATTAAAAAGTCCTATGATGAACAGGCTGAAAAGGTGACAGCTCTGGCGGAGGCTTTCGACAAGATCAAGGAAAAAGGCGGTCATATGACTTCCGTCAATGAAGTGGAGAAAGCTGTTGGTGAATTTCTTGACAGTCCTGCATGCCAGGATTATTTTGCGAACCGCACCAAGACATCCGGTTCCATGAATCTTGATTTAAAAGGCATCGTATCCATCACCGAAAGTTCCAATACGCCAAGAAGCAACAACCGCTCGACAGGACGTGTTGTCACCGCAGTCAACGAACAGAAACTGAATCTCCGTGATCTGATGATGGTTGAACAGGGTGATCCATCCGCACTGTCCATCTCATACGAACAGGTCTATGATTTTGACCGCAATGTCATGGTTGTAGCAGAAAACGGTATGTTGGCTGAATCATCATTGAAATTCAAGGAAGAGTTCACGAATGTAAAACGTATCGGTACCCACATGAATCTGTCAAAACGTTTGTTGAAGGCAAAGCAGTATGTAGTATCATTCATCCTCAACCGTCTGCTTTATGGGTCAAATTCTCCGAGAACTATCAGATTATGTTCGGTGACGGTACCGGGGACAATCTGAAAGGTATCACCCGTTATGAAGGCGTGGATTGTGTTTCCAAATTCATTGCCGGTAATTATGTTACCATCTCTGCCGGTGCCATTGAGTCACTCGAGGCTGCAAACGGCCAGACAATCATAACTCTAGCCGCAGCCAATGACAAGATTATTGACAAGATGAAGGTGACCCTGTCAGGTGCGACAGTAGAGACAGGCTTGAACGATACTTTCGATATTCATAAAATCAATGACCGTAAATTCGCTATTGATTTTGACTATAAGGGAACCGAAACTTCAGTAGCCAAAATGTCCGGAGCCATTAAAAGCGGTATGTTCGGTTCTGTGGAGGACCCGAACATGAAGGATGTCGTGAACGCTATCTTCGCCGTACTTAATTTTGGCCAGTATTCACCTAATGCCTTGGTTCTGCATCCGTCCACAGTCTTCACTATTTCCACCGCCAAGGATACAACCGGCAGAAATCTTGAGTTAATTACCGAAGTGAACGGTCGTAAATATATCGGCAACGTACCTGTTATCGAATGTAACGCCATCGGTGTCGGCAAATACTTTGCCGGTGACCTTTTGAACGGTTGTTCTCTGATAGACTACACCACTCTGGCAATCGAATTCGCAGATGATGTCAACACCAAACTGAAAAACATGACCACAGTCATGATTCAGGAAGAACTGATGATGCCTGTCTACATGCCCTGGGCATTCGCTTATGGTGATCTGGACGATGTATTGGAAGCAATCACTAAATCCGCATAAAGAATATGAAGTACATACTTGAAGGTGACGAAAAGGAACTCGGGCGTGTGCTTCGTGAGCAGCGTATCCGTATAGGTAGAGGGCTGATAAAAATCACTCCTATCTCCGGTACGCTGGTCCATGAGGACTATGCGTTAAAAGCCATTGAAGCCCAAAGTCAAAGAACTGACAGAGACATTGGCCCAGAAAGATGGGCAGATAGAATCACTTACCAGTGAACGAGATTCCCTGAGAGCACGTATGACCGAGATGGAAGCCAGCGGCAGTATGCCTGAAACGGATGAAAAGGAAGTCGATATGAAAGACAGTAAGACACTGAATATCACCGACAGCAATAATCTGCCAGAAGATGATTCCATGTCCATAGATATGGATAATGTCAATCCATCTGTGAACACCAGCGGAAAGAAAACAACTAAAAAGAAGTAGTCATGTCTATGCTTGTTGATGTATCATATTTCATATCCGGCCCCCGGCAGATAAGAAACGCCACTACCGCCAAGATGCCGACCGCTGAAGGACTTTCCGCCAACAATGTCATTTACGGGTATATCCGTTCTTTTCAACGGAAATTCCTGAATGATGTTGTCGCTTCACGCTTGCCGGTCAGATTACGGATTATCTTGAGATAATTGAAAATGAATCCCCAAAAACAGAGAATGATACTGTTTCTCCTTATGAATATGTGTGCAGGCAGTTACGTGAATCTTTTGCCGATTATGTATTCTATCATATTTTACGTGACATGAATACAGATGCGACTGTTACCGGACTTATACAGTTGAAATCATCCAACAAGCATGTTTCCCCGCTCCAACGTCAGGTAAGCACATGGAATACAATGGTTGAAAGAAACAAACAATTCGTTTGTTGGGCTTCTTCCGATGAATGCCCGTTCAAAGTGAACGTCAACAAGAATCTGTTAACTCCAATAAACAGCTTTAACCTATGACAATGGATATAGTGGATATCTTTCGTGATGTAGTTTCCAAGGCTTCCCGGAATCTTAAGATTCTATGTCCTGACGGCAACGGAGGGTTTCAGGAGGTGGATAATCCGCCATTGAACTATATCTTCGGGAACAGTCAATATATCAAGGATACTCTTGATGTATACAGTCAGTCTGAGCGGCAGTTGCCTTTGAAGTTTCCTCTTGTCGCTTTATTTTGTCCGATAAGTGAGAGACGTGACAGCCGGCATTACTATTCAAAGTCAAAGGTTTCATTAGTTATCGCCTGCCCGTCAACCAAAGATTGGACAAACGAGGAACGCGAGGTAAACTCTTTCAAGAATATCTTGCGCCCGATTTATGGAAGGTTACTTGATGTATTACTCGAAGACAACCGGTTTGACTGGGGAGCGGATGACAAAGTAAGGCATGTTTATTCCGAGAACTATTCTTATGGCAGATACGGTGCAATGACAGCCACCGGACAGGAAGTGAGCGATCCTATTGATGCCATTGATATCAGCTCGATGGAAATAACTATTAATAATCCCAATTGTAGAAGATAATGAAAAAGATTAGAACTTGTGCCGGAACCCATATTAATTCGGGTAGTTCGGCTTGTAAGATTGACTGGTCAAAAGTTAAAGGAGCGATTCTGGTCGAACCGGGAACAAAACTTCCTGATGATGTTACAGCAGAAAAATTGGCAGAGATGTGCCATGCGGACCGCCCCGGCCGGATTTATCCAATCTCCCCGTTTTTCGAATATGCAAAAAACGGCGGAGAGGCCAGATAAGCGCGGTCGGATATGGTCCCAACCAGTTTAACGGACTCAATGCACAAACGGATACATTCACTCTGGCAGGCTTTGATGAAGTGCTGAACGCACAACTATTGAAAGCAGCAAACAGGGAATGGGACGTCTATTTCTGGAACAAGGACTATATGCTTATCGGGTATAATGACGGTACAGACTTACTTGCAGGTATTCCGATGTCCACTGTTTATCCAACTGTAACCCAATACCCGGCAAGTGGCGCCAAATCAACAATGACAATAAGTTTCTGCCACATGGATATTGAAGACAGCCTGCTGAATTTCGACTTCATCCAATTAGGATTCGATCCCAAGTATTCCCTCAGAGGCTGATCGGTGTGGAACTTGTCAGCATGACCAGCAATAAATACAAAATTATTGAAAAGATTGGTGCTTATGACCGTACTCCTGAATTTGGACAACTCATAGCAGACAAAGCCGCTGAAGTGCTGGATAATGCAACAACCGCTACTTACGCTGACGGTGTGCTGACCATTACTCCGAAAGATTCCGGAACTCCATCTCTAAAGGCACCTTCCATCCTATTTGAAAACAATATCAAATATATCGAGCAGGTATGAAAATCGAAGGAGTGACATTTGTAGAGAACGCTGTAAAATCCATGACAAAGGAAGAGTTCATTGAAAGACACATTAAAGTATTATGGCAAGACCGCAAAGAGGCATCACGCAAAAAGATGCTCTCTGACACCTACGATAAGATTGTGGGGAAGGAAGCTACGAAAGAAGATTGACAACCCGGCCGGACGTCATTGTCCGGCCTTATCTTTAATTTATGGCAAACATATATGAAGTATCAAAAACAATCAATGCCATAGCCGCCGGACTTGAAGAGGAATGTCTGAACTGCATGGATGCAAACAAGAGCATTATCAGAGACTGTATTCAGGAACAGTTATATAGCGGTATGGACGGAACAGACAGATGTCTGAGCCCTACTTATGACAACGATCCTTATTTCAATGAGCCGGGTCCCTGGCAGAATAAGCCTGAAAAGTACAAGCGATGGAAAGAAAAAATCACACCTCCGGTAGTCAGTTTTCTGTTAAACCTGCCCCCGCGCCCTTCTGAGATTCCCAACCTTTTCATTACCGGTACTTTCTATGACAGCATCAGGTTGGAAAGATTGAACAGGAGTATGAGCGTATTTACGGAAGGATTTATAGACGGTCCCGATATCCAAAAGAAATATGGTGACAATATATTCGCTTTAGGCTCTTCCGCAAAGGAATACTTCATCATAATGCACCTCAGACCATGGATTGAGAATTTTTTCAAAGAATGTGGATATAAATAATATTATCATGTCATGCGGTTGTAAGATAAAAAAAGAAATGAGTGAACTTGAACGTGTAAGTGAACTCGCCCGTAAAGCGGCCATGCTGGACGAATGTATTTATGTCATCTACTTGAAAGCTGACGGCAGTTACTCATTTGACCGACTGGGCACAGAGATAAAAGGCACGATTGTAGAATACAGACATTATTTGTAATTATGGCAGAATTAAAGATAACCGATCTTGTTGATGAGAAAGAAATAGAACAGGTAAAACAGCTTGGTCAGGAAATAGAGAAAGTAAAGTCTATTTACGGCGACGCAGCCAAGGAACTGGCTAAAGGATTAAAAATGAATGTCGAAGTTGTCGGTGACTTGGACAAGCTAAACGCTGTCATTATAACCCAGGCTAAAAAAGCTGACGGTGCGACCAATGATTTGAATGCAGCATTAAAAAAACAATCTGAATTGCTGAGAGAGTTGCCAAAAACCTCGATGAACAAATCAAGAGTGGCAACTTATCAGCCACACAGATGAAGAAGCTTACCGATGCCAGCAAAAAAAATGCCGAATCATTGGAGAAACTGGCCAAAGCAGAGGCTACAGTTGAAAAGGCTCAAAGAGCCTCGAATACGGCTAAAAAATCTGCCAACGTAACAGAACAGGAGCGTCAAAAGATTATAACTGATGCCATTGCCGCCACTTACAAGGAAATCCATAGCATTCAGGAAGCTAACGACATGAACAGGCTGTTGCGCAAGGCTGTGAAACTTGTACGGGACACGGATGAGGAATATATCCAGACTATCGGACGTCTAAACTCCACCATCGGGGTTAATACTGATTATGTGAAGCGTAATTCTGACCGGTACACCCAGCAGAAAATGACTGTTGGTGATTATACCGAATCCATAAAACGTGCATGGATGGAGATTCAACGAGGTAATTCCGCCATGAAGAACATGGGAATCATTGCTAAAAGTACGGGCAATCTGTTGAAAACAAGCTTCGACAGCGGAATAAGCCAAGTAACAATCGGTGTCGGCAGTATGATCAAAGGAATGCTAGGTGCTCAAGCGGTTATTGCAGGAATTCAAAAGCTGACAGGAGCTATCAGACAAGGAGTTAATACAGCTATTGATTTTGAAGCGGCAAACAGTAAGCTCGCTGCCATATTGGGTACGACCAAAGGAGAGATAAAAGACTTGACAGCAGATGCTAGGCGTTTGGGAGAAGCGACAAAATACACCGCCTCAGAAGCGACCAACCTGCAAATAGAATTATCCAAATTAGGCTTTTCCAAGACAGAGATACTTGATATGACCGAGGGAGTGCTGAAATTTGCCCAGGCTACTGGTGCTGAATTGCCGGAAGCTGCTGCTTTGGCTGGTGCGGCTCTACGTATGTTCGGGCTGATACGGAAGAAACGGAACGGTACGTATCCGCAATGGCTGTCGCAACAACCAAGAGTGCCCTTTCCTTTTCCTACCTTCAGACAGCAATGCCCATCGTCGGACCTGTTGCCAAGGCCTTCAACTTCACAATAGAAGACACATTGGCCTTATTGGGCAAACTGGCAGACGCAGGATTTGATGCTTCCATGTCGGCTACAGCCACCCGGAATATATTACTGAATTTGGCTGATGGCAGTGGTAAATTAGCACAAGCTCTTGGTGGACCGGTTAAGACATTACCGGAATTGGTTGACGGATTGCAAAGATTAAAAGAACAAGGGATTGATCTGAATTCCACACTAGAAATGACCGATAAACGAAGTGTGGCAGCTTTTAACGCCTTTCTGACCGCATCAGACAAGATCGTTCCTCTCCGTGACCAGATTACAGGAGTGGAAGATGACTTGAATAAAATGGCCGATACTATGGGGAACAATGTACAAGGCGCATTGTATAACTTATCATCAGCCTGGGAATCTTTGATGCTGACTATAATGGACAATACCGGAGCCATGAAGGATTTTATCGACATGGCAACAAATGGCATACGCAAAATAAATGAATGGCTAATGAACGCGGAACAACTTGCGGATAAGCAAGTTGAAACAGCCAAGAGAGCAGCATCCCCTTATGCGGAGGAATCCATAAAATCTGAGATTATTGCCATAAACCGTTTGAAAGATGAATATCTGAAGGCTGGGGATGACGAAACGACAGCATTGGAAAAAGCCAAAAATGAAAGAATTGCCATTTTGGAGCAAGAGTTATCAAAGCAACAGTCCTTAAGGAATAAATTCTATAATGAGAACCAGCAGTTATGGAAAGATATGGGAGATGCTTCATTCTTCAAACAGGCGTTTGGACTGGAAAAGACAAATGCCGAATTCAGCGAGGAACAGACAAAAACCTGGAATGAATATCTGGATAAAGTAACTAAAGTGACTTCTTTGGAAAAACAGATTGCAGATATCAGGAAAATATCAAATTCCACTGATGTAACTATCGGCACCACCCGACTGACAGACGAGGAGAAGAAAGCCCTTGAAAAAGCTGAGAAAGAAAGGTTAGCCATAAAAGAGAAATATCAGCAAAGCGAACTGGCATTGATGGATGAAGGACTTGAAAAACAGATTAAATCCATCAGTCTGAATTATAGCAGGCAAATCGCAGCAATCAGAAGTAACAGTGAGGAGGAAAGCGCTACTAGAAATAACCTTGCTGAAAAGATGGAAAAGGAAATCTCTGATGCTAAAATCAAATTTGCCCTAGACGCTGAAAAAAATAATCTTTCAAACCGTATGGCCATAATACAAAAAGGTACTCAGGAAGAACTAGACCTTAAGATAAAGATGCTTGATCTGGAGCGTGAGGAGGAGATGAACACCGCCGAGAAATCCGGTGAGGATGTCTTTCTTATTGATGAAAAGTATAAGAAAAAAAGACAGGGCCTGTTGGAAGAATTCGCATCCGAACAGATTCTCCAAATTGCTGATAATGCGGCAGCCGAACAGGCTGTGCGTGACAGGCAGTTCCAGACAGATTTATTAAATCTGAAAAGACGCAAAGAAACAGAGAACATGTCTTCCGAGCAATATGCAGAAGAAGAATACCTAATCAAACTTGATTATGTCCGTAAAACTACAGAAGCCGCCATTGATGCCATTGAACAGGAATTGAATGTTGACAACTTAAGCGCAAAAGACCGGAAGAAACTTACCGAGGAATTATGTAAGTTGAAAGCAGATCTGGCTAATAAGGAAGCAGATGCCGAGATTACAGCCATTGAAAAAATTAACAAGGCGGAAGAAAAAGCTTACAAGGAACGCATCAAGAATCTGAAAAAATGGCTTCAGACAGCATCACAGGCTGTCAGTACCATCGGCGATCTGGTCGGAACCTTGTATGACGGGCAACTGGATAAGATAGAGGAAGAGTCCGAAGCGAACACTGATGCCCATGACTCGGAAATAGAAAGAATAGAATTGCTAAAGGAGCAGAAAATTATTTCTGAGGAAGAAGCGCAGGCAAGAAAGCGTGCCGCAGAGGACAAGACCCGTAAAAAGGAAGAAGAATTGGAAAAAAGACGTCAGGATATCCAATATAAACAGGCTGTTTGGGATAAAGCTGCAAATATCGCCAATGCTAGCATAGCAACAGCACTAGCAATAACCGAAGCACTACCTAATTTTGTACTGGCTGCATTAGTCGGAGCCATGGGCGCTGTACAAGTCGCCACTATCATGGCAACTCCGATTCCCAAATATGCCAAAGGAACTGACAACCATACAGGAGGTCCTGCCATTGTCGGCGATGGCGGCAAGAAAGAAATTGTCGTCTACAGTGGCAAAGCATGGATAACACCTGATGTTCCTACGCTTGTAGACCTTCCCCGTGGAACCCAAGTACTCCCCGATGCCAGCCTATACCATCTGTCCTCCGTTGACTTTCTCAATATCAGCCAGCAACACGTTGGAAAAACAGAGAACAATATTGTGGTCAACAACGATTACTCCTCCTTAAACCATGAATTGAAAGGAATGCGTAGTGATATGCGTAAGATGGCAAAGCAGCAGCATCGTGATGCCTATGATTTTAATTATGAACTTTATAAAAGAACCAGATTATGATTGAGAGATTGAACCAGCTGTCACTGGCACAATTCATTGAATTGTCCTGTGGTGACAATTCTGTGTTGCTTGAAGAAAATGAGAATGCCTCTGAGAAAGAAATGAAACAACTTGCATCCCGGTTCATCCTTGAATACAGGACACTCATGAATCCAACTGGTGTAAAAGCCATAATGGCTGAGAAAGAAAATGCCTTGAAGATTGACGCCCGGATCTTCCTGTTAAAACTATGCAAATCGCTTTGTATTCTTGAAGGATACGAACAGGTGAGGGAAGCTCTAAAAGAGAGCCTCCCTGCTAACCTGACGGATGACCGGCTCAAAAAGGCCGTTGAGAATATGTTACATGAGGCTGAATTCTATAAAAAAAGAACAGAGGATATGGCTGTAGCAGATAACCCTGCCATAAATGAAAATGCGATCCGTGCCTCCTTTGATTCTGAAATAGCGTTTGTCATGACTTATTTTAAAATGCAAATTGACATACATACAATAAATGCCGCTGTTTACGCTAACATAGTCCAGCGCGCCAATACTGAAATAAGATTAAGAACAAGGAGCAGATAAAACTCCTTATTCTTTTTATTTCCACCCGCTTTTTTAAATACGTATCGAATTTTCGGACAGACAGTTAGTAACTATTCTTGAAATTACAAACAACTTACTTATGAATAATAAAAGAATAGTTAATGCCCTGGCTGCTCTCATATTGCCGGGTCTGGATCGTTTGGATCAGAAATGCAACAGGATTATTTCCGAGTTATCAGAATTGAAAAGCACCCTCCGCCACTCTGAAAGGAATATTGACACGCTTATCGACAAACTGGAAAATTCCGCAAGTGAATTATTGAAACAGGCGCAGATGTATCATCTTGAGCTTGAAAAGAACCTGAGTGAGGAATCATCATTATTCACCCTTAAAATTGTGAAAAAATGACTGATTTCAATCGTGAGATAGCAGATTTGTATCCATGGCTTTTCAAAATAGCAAGAAGATACTGTTCATCCGTATGCGATATCGAGGATCTTGTCGGTGACACCATCTATAAGGTTTTAAGCAATAAAGAAAAATTCAAGGAGGGCAGGCTCTGAAACCCTGGTGTGAGGTTATCATGCTGAACACCTATATCACCGCCTATAATCGAAGATCACTAATCCGATTTGTGGGGTGTGACAACATTAAAGAGATATTCTCCCATAATCAAGCCTCTGATGACTTGATGGTACATGACATTCAGGCTGCAATAAGGAGATGCCATAACAGAACCTGCTGTATGGACTGTGTGGTTTACTACGCACACGGATATTCATACAAAGAAATAGGCAAAATGGTCGGAATACCAGTAAATACCGTAAGAAGCCGTATCTCTTACGGTCGGGAACTGCTGAGGAACGAACTGGATTTAACCGTTAAATAGAGTTCGTACATTTTAAATGGAAGAGTTCCTGTTTGTAAAACTTGTTTATTATGATTATCTTTATAGTACAATAAAAAACAACAAGTCAAACCAAAAACAGAACTTATGGAAACAAGAACAAATTTCAGAGTGAGGGTAATGAAGTATGCACACCAGTTATTAAAAGCTACAGGAAAGAGCTGGAGATATTGTATGCTCAAGGCATGGGAGCTCTACAGGCTGGCTAAGAAAATGAGAACTGAAACAGTCAGATTCGCTTATGAAAAGACAGACGGATCCATCAGATACGCCGAAGGCACTTTGATGAACCTCCCTGCCGGCGCTACCGTAAGAGGTAAAAGAATAACGAAACCCAGCTATAAGACATTCGCTTATTTTGATGCCCGAAAGAACGAAATGAGATGCTTCAGAATAGAGAATCTGATTACAGTCTATTAAGACTGAATAAAATTGCATTCCATTCCGCTAGAACAATACCACACTGATTATCAATACATTAATTTACAGTCATACTTTCCAAGAATTTCCAAGATTAAAGCCAGCCGGAGTATCGGCCGGCTTTTTCTCTATATTTGCCCGAAAGTAAAACTATGATTGTATGATTTGCAAATATTATCTGATGATTGGTTCCGATACGGTCGATACAGCTGATAACAGTTGTATCAACGTATCACGCATGATTGCCAATATCAGTGATATAAAGACCACATACACCCGTGTGGATTTGGGGGGTGTTGTCCGTAAATGTGGCAGTACGATGGAATTCGTTGAGGAAGCCAGAGAGCGGTTCATTTCATTATATAACAAAGACAAATTAAAATCACTGGCCTCCTTTGCCGTTTATGGCATCAGCAATAACTGGACCTACAACAACTTTTTGAATGTCCCCATGACTTCTCCACATTCAAATATGATTCATACCGGGCAAGAATAGCTGTATAGATAACTCTGCCGCCGCATTGATAAAGGCGAATAAAGGTACAATATATGAGTATCCTGTATCTGAGATGCGTGAAGACATTCCTTTGAATTATGATGGTGTGCGTATCCGTAATGAGGTTTCCTTCCAAATTATCGGGGAAACCGTGGAAGACAAGGAATATATGGAAAAATTTATCCCCAAAGATGCGTGGTGGTGGATTCCGTATGTAAATTATACCGTTACCAATGAAGTGAACAACCGTTCTTTTGTCACAGTGGACCAGGAAGAAACCTTCTTGAAATCCGGAACAGATTGCGGATGGGGATTTCCTGCAAACTCATGCACCTCATCTTTTTTTCTGGAATGCATCGAAGATAATTATGTGACAGTAGATTTTTCCAACTTTTACATAGAATCTAAAAAATTCGGTCATGTACTATGTAAAATAACCACATCAGGCAATATACAGCTTCTGACATGCGGTTACTCAAATCTTCTGGGTCTTGATGCGAATACGAACACAAGCGCAGTCAAATGGAGCGGGAAGCTGCTTGCCGGTGAGAGATTGCAATACGCTATATTCAACCATCAGCGTATGTCCGTTCAAGATGGAAGAACGGTCAGGATTCATAATAATACCGGTATCACATCATGGAATGACTTGGGCGATCCTGTCAATATTGATGTGATATCACCCTTGAAATTGCTCAGCCGCCTACTGGAGTCCATTAGCGCCAACAGCGAACGTATTTATTGCAGCATCAAACCGACCATCCGCACATATATATCAAACGCCTTTACAGAAAAGGACAACTGGCGGTTGAACGGTTCCCGTCTTGTGGCAGCCGAAAGCATACGAAACTTTGAGAAAGCGAAAATTTATTCCTCCTTCAGCAAGTTCTGTGAATGGATGGAAACCGTATTCGGATATGTTTATACCATTGAAATGAAAAGCCGGCCCAATACCGACCTGCCCTATGCGGACATACTAAACAATAGTCATGATTTTGAAGGATTTACCACATACAAAGCAAATATTACATCCATAACAGATAATTTCACCCTACATTTCTCAACCACAGCCGGTTACTTCCTAGCCATTGTGTATGCTTCCATCACTCTTGACCGTTCCCCCAATTTCCCCGGTTATGAAAGATATCAGGTTTACGACAATGCCAACAAATCATATAAAGTGCACGAAGACAGATACTATCATGATACAGTGGATGATATGTATTATCATGCAGTTTATGATGACGGTTCAAAAAAGACCTCGTTACTCGAATGCCAACTTTATGATATCGGACTATCCGACTATGAGGGTGTACAGACTTTCGGAGGGACAATAATCTCCGTTGAGACTGACTCCGGTTCATTCACAGGTCCAGTGGATGAATCCAACATCCTGTATGTACGTAGAAGCAAACAATTCATGTATTCGGACAATGACAAATATTACAGTTCTTTCACCGGTTCATCCAATTATAACATTGCGGACCGCGCCAGAACGGATATGATATTTTTTACAAATGAGCAATATTATGTGATTGTCGGTACCAGCCTTATGAAATGCACTTTGAAGGAAAACGTGAATGAGGGTGAGAAGGTTCCTTATGTCGTATTCAAGCATCGTGATGAGGTTTTCGGAAGTACCAATCTGAAAACCATACACTCCATATCAGAGCCTGAATACTCCGTTGACAGCAGCCGGATTTATTCCGAAATTGAAATTGGCTATGAGAAACAGGATTATGATCTTGGAAACAATGGCAATGATGAGTTCAATTTCAGCACCACCTATACAACAGGTGTAACACTGAACAACAGCAAACTGTCGCTTATATCCCCATACCGTGCCGATTGTTACGGATTTGAAGAGCTCATAGGGAAACGGGGTGAGGAAACAAGCAGTTCTGACAGCGACAAACAGGTGTTTGCCGTAAAATGCATCAACAACGGGGGAAAATATATTGTAGACCGAACCATTATGGTTGAGGGTGCCTATACCAACAGCGTATTCAATGCACCGCTGGCTCCTGTCTATATGATTGAGGCGAACAAACGTTATCTGGCTTCCTTCACCAGCCTGTTAAAGTTCGCATCAACTGAAGGTAATGCCGGCATCAAACTGGATGGCAGGGCTGTGAATACAGACATCTCCTTGGATGACCCGCTATTCGGTCCTGGAAATATCAAATTTTCCACAGACAGCTTCATTTTTCCGGAAGATTGGAACAATACGATTGTACAGATAGAATGGAACGGAATGATTTTCAAGGGGAATCTCATGTCTCTGGATGTCAAGCCGCAAGAAACCGAAGCACTTAAATATGAATTGATAGAGATAGTGTAAATTATGTATATAGTAAGTCCGTTCACTCCTATTTTTTTCAAGCCTTCTACAGATATGTGCAGGGCTTCCGGCAAATATATGCAAATATTCGCCCCGTCTGATGAAGTCATGATACAGGTTATAACACGCTCCGAATCACGACCGATTACAGGCAAGGTAATCAACATAGTAACCGGTCATGAAACAGTCATTGACTGGCAAATATGGAGCATGAACCATACTGATAAGATTTATTATCATGTTCTGACCGCACTGGCTGAAGGATGTTACCGCATTGATATCAACGGGATGGTTTCCGAACCTTTCCGTATCACGTCTGACACGTCTGAATTATCCCGAACCACCCTTATACAGTATTCGATGAAGGACAACCGACAAAGGCAGGATGCTGTCTTTTGGATTTCCGACACTCAGTATTTCTTTGACTGGCGTGCTCCCGGCGGTTTCATGGATGACAACTGGGTATTCGGTGTGAATAATGAACAGTTCACCACATATGATAACAATCTGTCTGAAATTTACGCATTGGAAACTACCCAGAAGACATTCACGCTTGGTAACGCCCAAGGATGTCCCGTATGGTTCGGAGAGTTACTGAACAGAATCCTCTGCTGTACTTATGTCTATTTTGAAGGGGAACGCTTTATACGGCTGATGCCAATGTCCCTGAAATGAGCCAGCCTATTGAGGGTTATAAGAGCTATATCTTCAAACAGATACTGCAGGATATAAAGATTGTGGACTATACAGAAAGCGAGAACCTGATAAAGATACGTCGGTTGATGACAAAAGTTTTAGAAAAGTTGCCAATAAAATATTGACTGTATGACGGAACTTGAATTACAGGAACTCACCGATAAGATCATAGCTAAGCTAAAAGCTGACAGCCTTACTATAGACCAGTTGACACAAACCAATGTGTTAACCGGCATGGATTTTCTGGAACTGAACAGCGGGCGCAAAGTTTCATTAGATGATTTACGCAAGTTCATCCGTGGCTATGGCATTTATCTTGAGATTATTTCCAAACTGGATAATGAAACAATCCCCACCGACAACAATGTATTCTCATCTCTTCGTGTCCTGTTTGAAATCTCTAAAGCGCTTGAAGAACTTAAAAAAATATACCTACGTAAGGATCAGGATGATGAAACAAAATATCTACTAAAACTCCTGGGTGGGGCAAAAATAGGTAAAAGTCTTACTGTCGGTGACTTTATCACCGGTGTTCAGGGCGGATACATCGGTGAGGATGCCCGTGCCGAGCTGGAGGCTTTGGTTCTGCGTAGCTCTCTGAGTGTTCCAGAACTTCGTTTCAACCGTCAGACCTATTTTGAAGGATATAATACTATAAGTCCCGGCGGAGGGCTGAAGATAAAAAGCTTTGTCGCCAACAGTGACGGCAGCTATACTGTCACCCCTGATCTGGAGGATGGTGTTCCGCTGGGGCAAAAGCCGGATGATATCCTCCTGGGCTTCTGGCATGACAAAAGTGCCACTACCGGTGACTTTATTGGTTTCAGGAAAATACAGTACCGTATCACTTCCGCAGATTACGACGAGAAGACATTCGTGATGGTTCCGCGTCCCGGATATGAGTTCGTCCCCCATAACGAGATGCGTCTCGGACAGACGGGGAACTTCACCGACAAGGAGCGTCAGACCTATATCATCATAGACGTGCGTGACGGTAACTGCTGCATCACCCTTGTTGACAATGCCAACACCTGGACCCGGAGTCGGCACAGATGAAGAGCTGGTTCGGCAAGAAGAAGGGTATGACCATCAACGGGATCAACTGCGACAGGTTCTCGGCAGTATTGCAGGATATCATCATGACGGGATTGATTTTTCAAATTGATGAAATTACCGGTAGCACAGTCCGCGTTCCTATCGACTTCCCTAGCTGGGAGCCGGGCAGGAAGTATGCGTATTATTCCCGTGTGCCCCATAACGGTTCCACATGGTTGTGCGTCAATGACAAGGCACTACTTCCGAGCCATCCGAAAACAATCCGGACTGGCTTGTATCAGCCGCCAAAGGTGACAAGGGTGATCCGGGCCTGTCTGTGGTCGGTGGCGGTCATTGGGAATCCTCCAAGACCCCGTACGAGACCAATACCATGGTCACTTTGGCGGGTTGTATTTTTATCTCCAAAGTCAAGACCTCCAATCCTCCCATCAAGATCGCAAGGTTCAGGAACGGCAATTATCGAAAGAAAAAGGACGGCGGTTATATCCTTGCCGGGAAGTCAGCCGACTGGGCCGTGCATGAGGACTGGGAGATGCTGCTGGACGGGCGTGAGCTGAAAGGGAGAGCATCACTTTCCTTGGTGAGTTCGCATCCCATCCGTCTAATCCCAAGGAGGGTGACAGCTACCGGAATACGGCTGACCATTGTACTTACATATACCGGAATGGTTTGTGGATGGTCATGGTCAAAGACGGGACTGACGGTAAGGACGGCAAAGGTTACGAGTGGATCTACACCCGTACCAACATCATCGGTCTTACCCCTGACAAGCCGGACTCGAAACAGCAGGATGATTATGTTCCGGAAGGCTGGACAGATGATTTCCTTGGTGTGGATGCCGACCATCAGGTGGAATGGGCGTGCAAACGTGTGAAGCGTGACGGCGTGTGGTCAGAATTCAGCGATCCGGCCCCTGTGCATCGATGGAGCAAGGACGGGGAGCCGAATGTCATGGCCGACCTTGACAATGAGATGGTGAGCGTCGCTCTTACCAGTACCGGCGTTACTGCTATCGCACAGTCATGGACCACCCATGTGTCCATGTGGTACGGTACTGAGAAACTTCCTCTTGAAACTTTGACAGTCAGCACGCCTGCCGGTTTCACGGCAAGCACAAGCAAGGCCACCGGAGCGGTGGCGATATCCGTCGCTGCCGGAAGTCGGTTCCGGAACAGAATACGGTCACCATCACACTGGCTGCAATGAAGAACGGGCAGCTCTATACCCGCGAACTGACTTTCAAGATAACCGGTGTCCGTGGTGGTGCGGATGGTTCCGATGCGGTGATTTATAGCCTTGTCACTTCGGCCACGATGGTCAGCAAGAACAAGAACGGCGGTTACAGTGTGGCTTCGGTTTCCTGCCGGCGTATGAAGACAGTCGGTGCGGTCACTACGGCCACTACGGACGGGGAGTTGAAGTACAGCCGTGACGGTGCGGCCGAGGTTCCCATCGGTGACGGTGTCGGTGTGGCTTCCGGTAATTTTACCAGTAGCTTGAAGTTCGTGTTCTACGTGAACGGTCAGGCGGTTGATGTCGAGACTGTTCCGATGGTTGTGGACGGCAGTGACGGAAAGGACGGTGAGAGCATCACCGCCGCAGGTCATTGGGAGTCGGCGAATACCCCGTATGCGAAGAACAGTACGGTGACTTTCGCCGGAGGTTCCTATCTTTCTAAAGTGGAGACCTCCAATCCTCCCATCAAGATCGCAAGGTTCAGAAACGGCAGTTACCGAAGGAAAAAGGACGGCGGATACATTCTCGCCGGCAAATCATCGGACCGGACGGTACATGCGGACTGGCAGGAGATGGTCGCACCCGTCGGACCGTCGGCATCCTACTGGCTGGACAGTCCTGTCAGTGTGATCAACTTCACGCCGACGGGCACGCCGTCCCCATCTGCATTTTTAGTTACCTGCAAGCAGAATGTGGCAGGCAATGTGAGCACGTGTGGCACGCTTTATCTGGCAGCCCGCAAATACAACGGAAGCTGGTTGGCGCATGTGGGTGCGACCCTGAACAGCCAGATATCCGTTCCTGCGACGGCCGGATACACCCAGTTCGCCGTCCGGCTTATAAATCCGTGTCGGACGCAAACGCATGGAATAATAATTTTGTCGCTGAAAAAGGTGTGGGGGTTGCTAAAGACGGAGCCATAGGAGCGACAGGAGCAACAGGGGCGTTTCCCCGTGACAGAGGCGTATGGGCTTCCGGACAGACTTACGTCTGGAATGCGGATTACCGGGATAAGGTCATATATCTGATAGGGGGAGTTTATTATAATTTCCTTGTAAAGAATTACGGTGCTTCCGTTACCGCTGCACCCACATCAGCCAACGGGGATTCGAACTGGGAAGCCATGCAGAAGTTTGTGAATATCGCTACTGATACCCTTTTCGCCGATGGTGCGAATGTGGCCGGATTCATGTTCAAAAACAATGTGCTTAAATCCCACAACGATGAAGGTGAAACTCTTCTTATCAATGGCGTAACCGGGTATTTCAAATGTAAGAATGCAGAGATTACTGGAACAATCACATCTACAAAAGGGAATATTGGTGGTTTTACCATATCATCTGCAAGTTTGGAGGCTGTTAGCGGAAATAATGCCATGCTCCTTTCCGCCAACTTGGTAAGATTTACCGGAAGTTATTCAAGCGTGTTTATTGGAGCGGATACTTTTCCTTCATCTAGTGGGGGGGCAATATTATGCCCATCCCGTATTTCGGTTAATAGGAATATAACGAATACGGCGTATGGCAATGTGGGCATGTATTTTGACATACAAGGTTCCCATGCTTATGATGATAATGATTTTCAGTATACCGGGAATCATGCGTTGTATATCGTCAAGGGGGACATCTGTGGGTTTAGGCTCAGATTGCGCAGAATAAGCAAGAGCACAACTTTGTCAGTGATGGATAGTGTTATCATGGCTGTAACGTCCGGTATTACGCTGACTGTTCCGTCCACTGCGGAGGACGGGCAATTCTACTGGATAAGAAACGTTTCTGGTGGTGATGTGACCATAGCCGGAACAAATCTTGTCGGCTGGAATTCCGGGGAGGTCAGCACTTCGATAAGTCTGGCCAAGTCAAAGGCGGCAGCAATGTATTATGACAAGCATAATAACAAGTGGTTTATGAATTGGATTGATTGTTGGAACTAAAATGTAATGATTATGAAAATAAATTTTAAACAGTTCCCCATGTACACGGGGATAGACAAGAAAGAAATGGTTGCCTGTGATGTGGCATATAGCTTGGCAAATAACCTTTATACCAAAGTGCCTGATAATATCGGAGCGCATTGTCTTTCCGAGAAGATTTATAATGCGGAAGGCAATGTGGACTTAAGCGGGCAGGAGATTGAAATAATCCGGTTCGCTTATCCGACCTTTACCGGAGCATTTGCCGATTCGTTTGAACATTATTTGAAGACATATAAAGAGAAGGAGGAACAACATGAAAATTGAGAATTTGGAACGCGCCAGCCGGATCAATGACGAACTGGCGAAACTGAAGCTGGCGAAGGAAACGTTGAATAACGGCGGCTATGTCCGTATTTACAGCAGCACCCGGTCAAGTGCCGGATGTGTGGAGCTAGATATAGCGAACTTCAATGATGAGGTGAACACGTGTATAGACAACCATATCATTGAGCTTGAATCTGAAATAGAAACTTTATAAAAATTGATATTATGAGTGATTTGAATTTAGACAATATTGTTGGTTTTAAGGCTGTTGATAAAGACGGTAACGAACAGAATGTAACAGTGGATGAGATGGTGGACATGGTTTCCACAAGAATGGTTATGGCTTTGTCAGAAACTTCAACATTTGCAGCCGTTGCTGCAACAGGAAATGACGTGTATGAAAATGAACTTCCGACTGTGACAGATGCCGCAAATGTAAGAGTTTTACAAAATAGCGGAGATGCCGCACAAATGACGATGCAGGCACTTGCATCAAAACTGGGGGAACTGATGACAAAAAGTAACTATATAAGAATTGAAAACATGACAATGAATTTTCCTATCTATAAGCTATCTTTTGTCAGAAATGAAAACATGGTAATATCCATTATAGGAGAAGGTAATTCAAATTTAGCAGATAATTATATCATAATGAAAAACCATAATGGTAACCAATTGTCTTTCTTAAAAAATAATGGTCCTAAAAATATATTACTATATATTGACAATAACAATGAATTATATATTAAACTCAACTACTATTCACGTGTTATTGTCTATTTTCAAAATAAAGAGCCACAAAATAATGCTCTCTCAGCAACTAAAGTAGATATAGATATTAGTACGCTCACACAGGTAGGAATTTAAACAAGAATTTCTGCCTGTTGGCGATCTGGGGGAACTGATTGGTACGGCTACGGCTAATAAGGATGGATTAATGCCTGCCGGACAGGTATTTACTAACCCTGGTCGTGCTTTAAATGCTGGTCAAGTATGCCTATTATCTACTTCTAGATATACCAATGCATTTAATATTATCGTTTGGCACCCATGGAGAGGAATGGCATCATATCACATATTGTTATCTGATGATTCTAGCAAAGCGACATATAAAGTTATAGCATTGTCCAATTTATCATCACAGAAATTTTATGTTACAATAAGTGACAACAAGACTATAAGTATTTATTTGAAAAATAATTCGGAAGGTCCAATGAATTTATCAATACAGCCAGTTACCAGTTTTAAAACTACTCCTGTGATTGCAACATTGCCGGAAGATGCAATTGAAGTTGTTGTTGAATAATAATTATACAATTCATGCTAAAAATCAGAGCTGGGGGAACTGATAGGGATTGCCTCATGCATTAAGGATAAAGGAATGAAGGTAGTGGATGCTAATGAAACCCCAATGAATGAATTTATTTTTGCATATACTGGTTCTGTCAATTTACCTATAGATTCTTCACCGGGAGGTCTATTGACATTGGGATTTATGGACGGATCGAGTAGTTGTAAACTTCAGTTTTTTTTCCGACACGATAATGTATTTAAACGTATACAATGGTATAACAATTGGCAAAATTGGACTAAAATCTTAACAGAATAAAGTCCATGATACCGATCTGGGGGGACTTCTGCCGATTGCAACAACTACGAAAAGCGGATTGATTGAATATAAAATAATGAGGGATAGGATGCAAAGTTTTGCATTTGGGAATGGGACTATCTATAAGTTGGGAAACTTAACAGCAAATTATGTAGGTATAATATTACATGGTGCTGATATTATAAATGGTAAGATTATAGATATTTGCATATTTAAAAATTCATCAGGTACAGTCAAAGCTGCCGGTAATAACGAGGATTGGATTAATTTAAAAGTTGATTCAGACAAAAATATCTATATAATGGTACCATTGGGACGTATTTATTACGCATCGGTTGAATCGTACAATAATTATGTTCTTGATTCGTCGATATCAAAGGTGGATTCATTTCCAGATGATGCTATTGACATTCTTTTTACGTGATTCTAACCTAAAATCAGAGCTGGGGGGACTTTTGCAAAATGGAAACTATATAAATCTATCAGCAAACACAGGTTCTCCGGCTTTATATAGGATTGATTTTACAAGGAATTTAAATTTGGTTGTTAAGATTGTTGGTGAAGGTAATTCGAAAACAGTAGATGACTACTCTATTGTCTGCGGACATGGCGGTGGTAATAATTTATGTATTACTCATAATTCTGGACCGTCATCAATAAGAATGTATAGAGATAATGATTACAATTACTATGTTTACGTGAGTGGGTGGGGATACGCTGTAGCATATTTTGCCAACCGCATACCGATTAATAATGTCATTTCAGCAACTAAAGTAGATATAGATATTAGTACGCTCACACAGGTAGGAATTTAAACAAGAATTTCTGCCTGTCGGCGATTATCAGATTTGGAAGAAATCTCTATATCTTGAAAAATATAGCGGTTTATTCAGATATTTATTACCTTTGCGCTGCACATGGCGTTGTGCATATCAAGATCGGGTGGAACCGGCTTGTACCGGACCACCCGTTTTTTATACCCAAGAATCCCCCCAGAAGTACAAATAGGTAAATTTTATGTCAAAGAAACCATCATCCAAGAAGACCAATTTGTTCCCCATTTTAGTCTAATATATAATTTTCCTATGTTATAATAACAAACTTGTAAAACCATGATGTTATTAACAGGTAATACTATTAAGATTCCATTATTATTACTATTAATAGATGGCATGTTAATGTCGCTAGGATAATTGCGATATATCCCTCCTGATATAAGTTCATTTGCATCCCCGAATGATGAGCTATTATCAGCTTCTGGTAATTTCCATAGCTTCAAACCAGTGAACAGTCCCCCCAGGTCGGAATCAACCTATAAAAACAAGTCTAATTTAATTTAACCCATTCCGTCCATACACCGCCATAATATTGCCTTATATATGTATTTCCACCTGTGGATAATGCAGCTACATATTTCTGATAGATAACAAAATTAGGATATGATAAAACAGACAATATCCCATAACTATTACCAGCTAAATTAATATAAGAACCTCCGTTTAATCTATAAAGCCCATTCTCCGTTACATCATTTTAATCAGTTCCACTAGGCAATAACCCTTTATTTGTAGAGTACGGATTTTGCAGAAGTCCCCCCAGGTCGAGATTATAAGATTAATATTGTCGAATTTGATTATTTTGGAGGAAATAGCTAAATTTAAAATAAAAATATGCTAGAGAAGATACGATACAGGTTGGTCTTTAACCGCCAAAAGAAACTGAATAAGCAAGGCACGGCCCTTGTACAGGTTGAAGCTTATTTAAACCAAAGGAAAATCTACCTGAAGACAAACGTGTACCTCAAACCGGAGTGCTGGAGCCGTGAAGGGGCACAAGTCATTAACCATCCACAAGCTGAGGAACTTAACGCAATGCTCTATGAATACATCCTGTATTTGCAAGGCATAGAGTTAGGGTATTGGAAGCGTGGAATACCTGCCACACTCTCTTTACTGAAAGATGCCGTCAAAAAGAAAAGTGCCGTGAATGTCAGCTTCTCCATTTTCGCCAAATCAGCCATTAACAATTCGGACAAGAAGCAGTCTACCAAGGATAACCTGCATACGACACTGGCGGTCCTGCATGATTTCCGCTCCGGGCTGGACTTCAAGGATCTTACCTATACATTCCTTCGTGATTTTGAACAATACCTGAGAGAAAAAGGTAACGCGGTCAATACGATAGCCAAGCACATGAGACAGCTCCGTACCTTGGTCAATGAGGCAATCAACCAGGGATACATGCACGCGGACGCTTATCCCTTTCGGAAATACAAGATCAAGCAGGAGAAAGGCAGACATGAGTTTCTTACCCCGGACGAGTTGAAGAAGCTGGAAACAGTCGAAGTGGAAGAAGAGTCCATGCGCCATGTGCTCGATGCTTTCCTATTCTGCTGTTATACCGGCTTGCGTTATTCTGATTTCTGCCAGCTCACACCTGAGAATTTTATCAGGATAAACGGCAAGAGGTGGCTGTACTTCAAATCCGTCAAGACAGGGGTGGAAATCCGTCTGCCGTTGCATTTGCTTTTTGAAAGCAGGGCATTGGGCAGTCTTGACCGCTATCCGGATATCGGCAGTCTTGCAGCCCTGCCTTGCAACTCGGAGGTGAACAGGCAGCTTCGAAAGCTGGCCGGATTGTGTGGTATCAAAAAGCGGATAACCTATCATGTGAGCCGTCATACCTGTGCCACCCTGCTGATCCATCAGGGAGTTGCGATTACAACAGTCCAGAAGCTGCTCGGACATACTTCCGTAAAGACCACACAGATTTATTCAGAGATACTTTCCAGCACCATAGTACGTGACTTGAAAAACGTTCAAAGAAAAAGGAGAAAAGTAAAGATATTTCCTGATAAGGGCTTAGAAACATCTGATTTTATAGACAACCGGTAGATTTCATGAATCCTATTTGTTTTCTATTAATATTGTAACTCTTTAAATTTTCCGGATGATCGGAATATTGCTCCTGATTATTTTTTTCAATATGGATTGAATATGGAATAGTTTTCACTATCTTTGCAGAGTAACCAGGAGCTTGATGGCAATAAATATTGTCATCAGGCTCTTTTTTTATTGTCTATCTGTCGAATAATGGAATCCCCCGTCTGGCTTCACAGTCTGAGGGGGGAGGTTAAATCCAATCAATAATAGTTTTGAAAGAATCAGGTCAACAAAGTATTGACAAAGATAGTGAAATATGAATAGTAAGCAATATGGATATGGATTTATTTTGCATATATATAAATTCTAGGCATTTTTCAGGAAAGATAGGGACAGTTGAGAAATAAAGGAAACAGGATGAATAATTTATCATATAATAATTAAACGGTGAATGTAATGGAGATAGATATTGCAAACATTATTAGTGCTGCCGGAACATTGCTGGCAGCTTATTTCGCCTATAATCAGTATACCAAAAACAAACTGACTGATTTAAAAGTGGAATATTTTAAAAAAGAGGAGGAAAGAAGAAGTTACCACCGCAGCGAGAACTCCGCCAAGGTGTTCGGTGAGCTGTGGCGTGTACTTTATGAAACGAAAGCAGACAGGGTATATATCGTACAACCCCATCCTTTGGGGCATATAGCTTTTCTTTCGGTGCAGTTCGAGGTAAAACGAAAAGGTATAGCCGGAATGCGTGAAAACATCCAATCACTTCCCATGAGTGAAGTGGCCGTTTTTGCAGAAAATCTCGCAAAGAATCTTTTCATGTTCTATTCAGATATTGATAATCAAGTTAAGGATAAGGTTGCCAAATCTCTATTATCAACAAATGGATGCAACAGCGTCGCTATTAAACGGCTTAATTCATCTCAAGATTGGGTTGGAAATATATTTTGTGAGTTTACAGATGAAACGGATTTGAATGAAGATGAACTTCATAAGGTCTTGCATGAAGCAGCGGTTAACATACAATATATCCTGCCGGAATTCAAAGAAAATAAAATCGAATAATTATAATTAATGAGTAGTATGACTGACGTAAGAAAACTTGCACCGTTTATTCTGAAATGGGAAGGCGGTTTTGTAAATGACCCTGACGATTTGGGAGGGGCTACCAATATGGGGGTGACTATCGGAACCTATGAGCATATTGCCGAAAGAAAGGATATTCCAAGCCTACAGTTGAAAGATTGAAAAATCTCACAAAAGAGGAATGGACGGAAATCTTGAAAACCATGTACTGGGACAGATGGAAGGCTGATGAGATAAAATCGCAATCAGTTGCTGATATATTGGTTGATTGGGTCTGGGCATCCGGTGCGCACGGAATTAAGATTCCTCAACGCTTGCTTGGTGTTACAGTGGATGGCATTGTAGGTCCCAAGACCATTGCCGCAGTTAATTCCCGTAATCCGCGTGAACTGTTTGACCAGATCAAGATTGCACGGTTTGATTTTATCGAGGATATATGCCGGAAACGCCCAGCAAACAACAAGTTCAAACGGGGGTGGATGAACCGCATAAATAATATCTCTTATGTTGGTTAGAGTTATGAACTGGGTAAGCCGACATATATTGCTGGCTCCTTTCATGTGTTTGTTCCTGTTGTTCGGATCATGTGGCAGCTCGCATAAGGCTGTCAAGTCCGATGTAGAAGTAATCAGCAAAGATAGCGCCAGTGAATCTGTCAACATCGTACACGGATCAAGCACCTCTTTGAGCGAACTCATTACCACTAATGGTAACTATGTAATTGATTTTCGTATCTATGATACCCAAAAACCGCCTGACAGCCTGACCGGGAAACCTCCGTTACTGGCAGATGGACAGGTAGAGAGAAGTTTCAGTCAGAAAGAAGATAGACAGATGATGGTAGCCGATACCACGAATGTCAAAGCCGACAAGGAAACGACTTCTGATGTCCATGAGAAAAAGCAATCAGAAACCATAAAGGAAAAAAAAGAATCCACATTGTTTAAACAAATAGCCCTAGCATGTGTAAGTATAACTGTTTTGATTGTTGCGCTGTTGGCAAGAAAACGCTGGCGCAACAACGATCCCTCATAATAAGATTTTTAATTCATAAGTTGAATACCCTGGCTCATGATGAGTCGGGATGTTTTATTTAAATACAATTTTTATCGAAATTTATATAGTAAAAAATACAATTTTCCAATAGGATTATATATATTTGCAATTGTTACAGTAGTACTTTTATGTCGTAACGCCGATGTTTATATGGTGTTGCGACACTTTTTTTGTCAAAACACCAATGTATAATTTAAATCAAATAAATTATGAGAAAAGATTTATCTCAAATTATTGGTGAAGCAACAGAGAGACTTCCCAAGCAGGAACAGGTAATTGATGATTATTGGTCAATAATGATTGATGACGGAATTGGTGGTGTGGTAACCGTAACTTTTATGAAGTATTATTATGGATGGAATCTTTATTCGACTAATTATTAAAAATGTATGTCCCAGCCGTTACAGCTGGGACTTTTTCTATTAGCTACGTTGAAATATAAATCTTATAGGTAATCTTGAATTGTTTTATCTTCAGATATATATCCAAGTTTTTTATTTTTGTCTAATAGAGTAATTGCCAATCGGAAAAAATCCTGTGGAGTTTCTGACCATTCGGATAAAACTTCTATTAAATTTTCCATATCAGTAGTTTTGGCTTGTCTAGAATCTCCATGCCTTATTCCTTTTTTATCTTTTTCTTTATGTGATAATAGAATACAAACCAGCTCTCGAATAGGCTTACTTATCTCATTGTCTTTGGGCAAAAAACTGTTTAAAAACTTTTGAATATTCCCATAATATAAATCGTAAGATTTTTCAGGGTCTTGTATTGGTACATCGAGAATCTTAGCAATATCTGTTGGGGCTGACAACTCATCAAACAGGCTAGGTTCTTGTTGACTGTTGGCCGCAACAATTTTATCTACAGCACTTATTAAATCTTCTAATTTCTTTTTTGAAAGTTCCATAATTTAAATATTTAGACAGATATACGAAATAATTCTTTTTTCATTTTATCAATTGCTCCATTAAGCGAATGTTTGGGCACAGCGTCAAATTCAACTCGACGAACTGCAATGTCAGAGGATTTCAACATTCCTCCATATTTAGCAAATTCTTTGTTCTTTTTTTCGCCCTTAGGTAATGTTTCTAAATATATGCCATATAATATACTTACATCCACATTAAGTTTATTTGCTAATTGATTCATTTTATATGGCAGGGCTACAATTCTACTCAACTCTTTTTGTATAGTCGGATTAACTAATGCATCTAATGCAAATTTATCTGCACGTTCTTCATTCAATAATAGTTCTGGATTTTCAGAATCAGATATATGATATAGAAGATTCTCTAATATGTCAAAATCATTTATGACATGATATAATTCATGCAATAAATTAATCCATAGCTTATGATATTTTTTATTCATATCAGTAATAACTATACATGCTTACCTTCAAGTATCATTGTAACGCCGAATGCTCTAGTGCCAGATATATACGGTTGGGTTAGAACAGTGACTCCCAATCTAAAAAGAATTAGAACAACTTTTTCATATCCGTGTACTTTGTCCAAGGTAAATTCACTTATCCTTTTTAATAATTCAATTAATAAATCACGGTTATATTCGTACGGATTATTAATTTGCGAAAAAGAATAGATGGAACATTTAAGCCAAAAATCATTCATCTTCTTTTCTTTCTCTTGAGCAACAAATGCTTTTGACTTACTGAAAAGTGTTGGCATCAATGACGTATCGTCATATTCATAAATGGATTTAAAGTTAAAAAAGTCACAAATCTGTTTCTCATAATCTTCAATTTTTGACCTTGATTTAATGATTCCTATTTTTTTTAATGTTGGTATATCAAAATTCCTTAGCACATAAGACAATCTTTCAGACTTTTCAATATTTGCCAAATCCTTTTCGCTAACTTCTTTATTATAAGCTGAAACAAGTTGAGCTTCTGTGATATCAAGCAATTTCATAACCTTTATAGCCTGATTCAGCTTCAACTCGTAATTCCCTTTTAAATATTCAGAAAAGGAATCTTTATTTATACCTATTTCTTCGGCAACGGCAGTTACTGCAACATCGCTTTCTATTAATAATTCATTTAACATTTCTCTCAAAGATTTATCTTGAGATACCGTATTGAGGGTCGTTTTTTTTATAGTTACATACATAATTCACCGCTATTTTCCTGCAAAAATAGCATTTTTAAGCAATAAAATACTATTTTCGCTTCTTATTTTTAGCGGTGAGTTGGTTTTTGTATTTTTATAAATATCAATTGTAGATTCAATTCAGCCGTAACTGAGGGCTTTTTTTTGTCATTTTGCAAGGGTGAGCAAATAGATAGTTTCGCCAAAAGCGAAGAGTACCGCAGAATTGTACATGAAGAAATGGAATAGGGAAGCCGAATAGACAGCCTTTAATTTTTCGAACAGATTATATATTCGACTAAAAAATAGAATTTTTCGTATCTTTGGCCTGTGATTTTGGAGTAGAAGCCAATCTCATAATAAAAGTTTGGGAGGGGTGTCGTAATGCACGATGCCCTCCTTTTTTGTAATACGTAATAATGTGACAATAAATATTTTTAGAAATAGGCAAATCCCTTTGAACAAATCCCTTGGTATTTTGTTCAATAAAATGTGAAGTAGATTGTCAAAAACGAAACTAATCTGAACCGTTCCAGCTTGTGATAAGTAGGGACGGTTTTATTTTGATAATATTTCTGTTAAAAGATAACCCATGAATTATATGTTCCTTTATCTTTGCACACTATTAACATCAATTTATGTATCATGGCTGAAAAAGAATCTTATTCCGAAGAGGAATTGAATGAAATGATCGTATGGTTCAATAACCATGCTGATGAACTTCCCAAAGAAATGCAGATTAACAAAGCGGCTTTTACCCCGGATTTGAAACTTACTGTTGAAAGTTGTATCATGCAGGCTAAGCAATGTCTGGGTAACTATAAGATGGCCGGAGCTTTCCGGATGCTCCAACAAATCAGAGAGAACCTTGAAAAGGCGACCCAATAAGCTGCCTTTTCAATATCCTTCTGGAAACTTTCTTTACTTTACTTCAAAACACACCGATACTTCACTAAGTTTGCCCTTATGCAGTTGATAAACATAACATTCTACCATATTCCCTTTAAACTCTTGAAGTTTACTGTTTAAATACTCCTTTATTTTATTTTTACAGTTAAAATACATATTCCATTCTTTTAAAATCGGTTCATCTGGACCACTCCATACTTCTAACGTACATGGACAATTCTTTATAATTCTACTCATTATGAAATTGTTTATATAGATGCGACATTGCTTCTACATAATATAACCTCAAAGGTGTCATACAATTTATAGACATTATACTAAACAATAAACAAAGATTTCCGATATAAAAAAGTGAGGGGAACCACCCCCTCACCAAAGTCAAACCAAGCACTAAGAATTATGTTCTACATACTTGTGACTGCAAAGATATGAATTTTTTCGGCATTATCCAATAAAAAGAAATCCCCATGCAGCTCAACCATGGGGATCAGGTGTCATAAGAAACAGCCATTAACCAGTAATGGACAGTGAGCCTATTTTTTCTCCTATTTCTTTCAGTGCACGGTTGAAGATACCTATTTCCTCATGATTCAGCGTATAGACCTTTCCTCGCACCTTATATCCATTTATGCGCTGATACAGCCAAGATGCACTCTTTCCAAAGTAGTTTCTAGCAATATAAGCCAAAGGCAATATCTCAACAGCCTCTTTTAGCTGTTCCCTGATTCTTAATTCCCGTTCTATGACATCCATACTGTTACTGATATCCTCCAGTCCCTGCATCATAAAGTTACTGAAGATGGTTTTCTCTTCATCCGTCAACTTCATTGCCTTTATTTCCGCAGACAAGGAATCGAATCTGCCTTGCTTTCTTCGTCCGTTTTCCCTATATAGGTTTTCAGTTCTGCTAATTTTTCCTGTAAATTATCCATATCGTATAGTTTCAAAACCCCTCCCAAGAGGGGCTTTTTGTTAATCTTTCATCTTCAATAGATTGCCCAGCCTGTCGAGCAAAATGTTCATCTGTCGTTCATACTCTTCAGAAGTTGGAGCAATCACCGTTTTCAAACTTTCATAATCTGAAATCATTTTTTTAACTTTCTCAATTTCCTGCTTTAGCTCTTCATCTGTCATTGATTTGTGTTTAATGGTTAATACTCTGTTTCTTTATGACGATACAAATTTACATAATAAAAATATTATGTGCAAACTTTTAAAGAAATTATTCTGCCTTTTATCATATTTATTTCAGATTGTCCAAAATCATCCTGATAGCTTTGTCCGCGTGTACTTTCATTATAGACACATAATTGAATATCGGGCGGTCTTCCTTCATGCTTTGCCCTATGCAATACTCCAATGTGCTCAAGGGGATTCCCAAGTCGAAGCCGTGCTGGACAAAACTTTTCCTTGCAGAGTACAATGTAAAATCATGCCTTATACCTACTTCAAGAGCCAGGTTCTTCATTTTCCTTGTCAGAGTATTATAACAGCTCACATAAGTTCTGTATTTGCCGAAAACAAGTTTCCCAGTCTTTTTATCCATATACTTCATGATAAGAGGCATAGCTTCATCGGGAATTGTGAAACACACCATGGAATTTCCCTCTTTGGTGTTTCTGGTCTTTCTCCTTATATAGTTCACCTCGTCAGTATTCTTGAAATTATAATCCAGCATGTCAACCAGATTCATACCCGCAAGATAGTATGTCAGCATGAAGATATCACGCACTATCATCATGTTATGTTTCTTCACATCAAGATCTCGTAACCTTTTCAACTGCTCCACGGTGATGAAGGTTTCACGTTTTCTGGATGACGGTACTTTTGCGGTGACGAACGGATCAACCTTGAAATTGACATATTGCATCTTCTTCGCATAATTGATGAGTACCTTAAGCAAAGTGATATAGATGTTGATTGTCGTATTTGACAGACGTTGTTTTTTGAGAGCGCTTATATAACCATTAATTCGGATTGGAGTGATATGCTCCATAGGCGCCCCGGTTCCTGTGAACTGGATGAACTTGTTCGCTGCCAGCCTGTAGAGTTTATATGTCTTGCCTCTGTCCTTTTCATCTATCTGTGAAAGGTATTCATCTACCACCTCTTCAAATGTATGGCATTTGTCCCTGCCATTGTCTGTGATGAGCCTGACAAGCTGGAACATGTCAGGCAATTGGAGAATTCCAGTTCCATATACCTCTCAAAATATTTATCACATATTTTTTTAAGCCGGAGATTCAGGATATCCTTGTCTGGGCGTTTCACTACCCTACCCTCTTTAAATTCACTAATCGAATCAATGATTATATCAGTGGGGATATATCTGGTTTGTCCATTGTGGGAAACCATCACTCTCACCTTATGTTTTCCTCCTGTTAATACTTTTGCAGGAACGATTACCAATGAAAAATTTGCCATAACTAGTCTTTTTTAGTAATAAAGTCGGAAATCTTGGACAAGAAAACGGAAACAAAAACGCGTTTTCGACAAGAATCCGACAAGAAAATCGTCGCATTTTTGACATTTATTTACTATAAATATTGATACTAAAAAGTGGCTTAATAGTTTGATTCCATATCATAAAATCCTGAAAATCAATATAAAAAACATCGGGAGCTCGTGCACTCTTGCAGGCTCCCGATTTACAACACAAAAACTAAACTAGACTTAACTAAACTATTCTATTAAGAAGTTTCACAACTTCCCTTGTCTATGCCGCAAATATAAAAAGATTATTTCTTTTTAGCAAAAGGATATCGACAAAATATCAACTTTTTCAAACAGAATGACTATTTAAGTACATCTGTAACTCCTGTTTATAACTATCGGAAATCGGAATATACTCCTTACCGAAAACAATCCGCCCCCGGTCAACCACCTTGATTTTACTCTTTTGCACTATAAACGAGCGATGTACGCGAATGAAACGACTAGAAGGAAGCTTCTCTTCCATAGCTTTCATACTGACAAGTGACAAGATAGCTTTCGGCTCATCCTCCACATGTATTTTAATATAATCCTTCAACCTTCTATATATAGTATTCGGTCTAAAGCAATTCGGAGCAATTTATAATCACTTTTTACATATATACAATCATCCGCCTCATCAGCATCAACACCATTATCTGCCTTCTGTTTCAGTTCATACCATTGCACCGCTTTATTCACCGATTGCAAAAAATCGACATAGCTGATAGGTTTCAACAAATAGTCCAAGGCATTGACTTTATAACTATCCAAGGCATACTGTCCGAATGCAGTAGTAAAAATAATCCTTGTTTCGGGACTGACCATGCGTGAAAACTCCAAACCGTTCAACTCGGGCATTTGAATATCAAGGAACAAGACATGTACCTCCTCGCGGAGAGGAATTTCTGTCATAGCTTGCACCGCGCTGGAATACCTCCCTACCAACCGGAGAAAAGAAGTTTTTTCCACATAGCTTCTCAGCAATTCCAAAGCCAGCGGCTCATCATCTACAATAGCACAATTCAGTATCATAAGCTTTTAGTCTGTATGGTTAATATAGAAGAATATACCTGTCCGTTCTCACTGATCCCTTTTATCCATTCGTAATGTCCCGGATAAATCAGTTCCAACCGTTTGCTTACCTGTTCCAGCCCCACCCCGCTTCCACTTTTATCTTGCCCAGACTTCGGATGATTGCTGTTAAGGATCTCACATCTCACCGTACCATCCGTATGCCCGAAGATAGAAATACTGATAAAACTGTCTACCGTGGGCTGATGCCATGCTTGAACGCATTTTCTATCAGTGATATGAAAATAAGGGGAGCGATCTGCAACGCACCTCCGGAGTCTGCCTCCAAATTCACACTTACTTCTACCTGCTGTGGCAGACGGATACGCATCAAGGCTACATAATTACGGATAAAGTCCAATTCTTTTTCAAGTGGGACAAAAGTCTGCTGATTGTCATAGAGCACATGCCGTAACAATTTGCTCAGTTCCTGTACCGCCTCCTGCGCCTTGTCACTGTTAAAGCAATCAAGGCATAAATATTATTTAATGTATTGAGCAGAAAATGAGGGTTCAGCTGGTTCTTCAAGTTTTTCAGCTCCGCTTCCGTCTTTTGCCTCTCAGCTTCTATCAAACGCTCTTCCGCCTGACGCCAACGCAGACTGGTACGAATGGCCGCACCCAACCCGGCGACAAATATCATCATCCCCATATCCCGCGCATAGAATATCCATCGAGGTGGAATATGACGCGCAAATTCAGGAGGCGGAGGCGTACTTATACTTTCCAGAAATACATGAAGAAGCACACTCAGGCAGAGTATCAGCACGGCATTGCTCAGAATATACTTACGCATTTCATCCGTGAACATATAGCGGGGAACCAGCCACAAGTAATTGACATAGAAGATAACGAAATAGCACAGAGGAACACAACTGTGCCGCAAGAATTGGGCCAGGTTAAAGCCGCTTCCCCGGTCCATAAAGACCAACGGGAAGCCAAATATGAGCAGCCAACTGACGATATGGATGCTCAGTTCCAAAAAACGTCGCTGTGAAAATAATTGTTTCATATAGGCAAAGATAAGAAAGATTAGGTTAGAAATAAGATTTCTACGGCTCTTATTCTGTTATTCATACGTTCAAGTTTGGCTTCCCACAGCTATGGGCCGCGCTCTTCACAGTTATGGAGAGCGCAACCCATAGTTATGAGGAGCGCTCTCCACAACCGTGGGGAGGCAAACCCGAACGTATGTTCCGGCATTTCTCTCCATACAGAAAACCTTTTCCGCCCTTATTCATAACGCAAAGCGTCTATCGGGTCAAGGTCTGCGGCCTTCTTTGCCGGATACCATCCGAAGAACACACCAGTAACGGTACATACCAGAAAGGAGAGCAACACGCTCCAAGGTTGGATAAACACAGGCCAATGCGCTATTGCCTTAATCATAAAGCTGGCTCCGCAACCTATAATCACTCCTATCAAGCCACCCGTAATACTGATCAGGATAGCCTCTATCAAAAACTGGCTCAGAATATCGACTCCTCGTGCCCCGACCGACATGCGCAGACCGATTTCACGGGTACGTTCTGTTACAGACACATACATGATATTCATGATACCAATACCTCCGACTACCAGAGAGATGCCGGCAATACAAGCCAGCAAAGTGGTCATCAGGTCCGTTGTGGTGTTGAGCATACTGCTCAATTCCTGCTGGGTGCGGATGGTAAAGTCGTCAGCGTCCGTTTCTTTCAGCTTATGTTCACGGCGCAGGATGGTCGTTATCTCATCTACTGCTTCCTCGGTCATTTCTTCTGTCAGAGCCGAAGCAAAAATTCCACTTAGGTAAGTCTGTGCCAGCAGTCGTTTCATCACCGTGCTATAAGGAGCCAGTACCACATCGTCCTGGTCCATGCCCATCGAGTTATACCCTTTTGATTTCAGCACACCGATTACCCGGAAAGGAATTTGGTTACAACGAATCACTTTCCCTATCGGATCCGATCCGTCGGGAAAAAGATTATCGACAATGGTCTTGCCAATGACACAGACCTTGGCTGCCGTACGGATATCATTCTCGGTAAACATCTCCCCCTGTTCCACGGTGAGCTGGCGTATGGTAAGATAATCCATACTTACACCACTCACCGAAGACGGGTAGTTGTTGGCTCCCGCAACAAGTTGCCCCGAAGAAGAAACGTTGGGACTGATGCCGGAGAGATAAGTACACTCTTCGCTCAACTTTTCATAATTTTCCAGTTTCAGTGTCTGCATGGCCGAAGGGTCTTGGCGGACCCCTCCACGCATCTCTGCTCCCGGATGAATCATAATCATGTTTGACCCCATCTCCGAGATTTGTTGCTGGATGCTCTTTTTCGAGCCCTGACCGATGGCAAGCATAGCAATGACTGATGCCACACCGATGATGATCCCCAACATGGTGAGGAAAGCGCGGAGCTTGTTGTTGGCAAGGGCCCGGAGAGCTATTTTAAATAGATTTGTTCCGTTCATAATGATTCTTTTTTATGGTTAGTCCTCGTCATTCTTGGGCAAGGCAGCCAGTGCGGCAGCGGCCGAAAGGATCTGAGGATTGACGGTGTCTTCCACTACATGCCCGTCACGCAAGCGGATATTACGGCTGCTATACTGGGCTATTTCGGGATTGTGAGTGACAAAAATAAGCGTACGGCCTTCGGCGTGCAACTTTTGGAAAAGTACCAGAATCTCGAAAGAGGTACGGGTATCCAGATTACCGGTCGCCTCATCAGCCAAAATAACGGCAGGATTATTCACCAAGGCACGGGCAATGGCCACACGTTGCATCTGTCCGCCGGACATCTGATTGGATTTATGTTCCAGACGGTCACCCAGTCCCACAGCTATCAGTGATTCAATGGCACGTTTCCGTCTTTCGGAAGCCGATACGGACGAGTTATACATCAAGGGCAACTCCACATTCTCTACGGCAGTCGTCTTAGGCAACAGATTATAGTTCTGAAATACGAAACCTATTTTACGATTGCGCAACACAGCCCTCTGAGGTTTGCTCATGGTACGCACGGACACACCATCCAACAGGTATTCACCACTGGTAGGGGTATCAAGACATCCCAAAGTATTCAGCAGAGTGGACTTGCCGGAACCGGAAGTACCCATGATCGTAACAAACTCTCCCTCGTAGATGGTAAAAGAGATGCCACGCAGGGCGTGGACGGTTTCATCGCCTACCTGGAAGTTCCGTTTTATATTTTGTAATTCGATTATCTTTTTCATGTGATTTATTCTTTCAATGTAAACGGAAGCATTACCTTTTATTACTTGTTCTTTTTCTTATTGCTTCCCGGAGGGCCTGGCATGAACGGACTTCTTTCACCTTCTCCGGCAGACGGTTCTTCCATTCCAGGCATAGCACCTTTCACTACCGTTTCTGTCACTACCGGTGTATTTTCAGTGATGCCACTCACAATCTCTGTCTTGCTGCCATCAGTAATACCTATTTTTACAGGATGGGCGGTAAAGATATTGTTATCCAGTGTCCACACTTTATGACTGCTCTGGCAATCGTTTATCTTACGGCCTCCCACTATGTCCTTGTTGGGAGTAAAGCGCAAAGCCTTGTTGGGAACGGTCAACACATTATCTTTGGTCAATGTATAAATGGTAGCGTTGGCGGTAAGACGCGGTTTCAGTTTCAAATCGGGATTATCAGCTGTTATCACTACCTCATAAGTAACTACAGTGGTGCTGGTGGTTGTTGAAGAGCTGCTGCTCGTGCTGTTCGTGCTCCCCAAACGAATCTGTCTGACTACTCCTTCGAACACATCGTCGGGATAAGCATCCACGGTAAAGGTTACACGGGCTCCTTCCTCCACCCCGGCAATATCGGCTTCATCCACATCGGCCACCACCTGCATCTTGGTCAAGTCGGCAGCGATGGTGAACAGTGTCGGAGTCTCGAAACCAGATGCTACGGTCTGTCCTTCTTCCACATCACGGCTGGTCACCACTCCATCAATGGGCGAGGTGATGGTTGCGTATGACAGGTTACGCTCAGCCTTTGCCAGAGCCGCCTTGCTTTGCTCCAATGCACTTTGGGCACGTTGGAAATTATAAACCGTTTCTTCATAATCCGTATCGCTGATTAATTGCTTCTCGTGCAGCTTACGGTTACGGTCGTATAATTTCTTCTGATAGTCGTACTCTGCCTTATTGCCGTCATAGGTGGCCTTTGCGACTGAAGTTCACTTTGCAATGTCACTTTATCCATCTCGGCTATCAATTCTCCTTTCTTTACCACGGAGTTGTAATCCACATAAATCTTATCAATGATACCGGATACCTGCGTACCCACTTCCACCTCTGTCACCGGCTCTATGGTTCCGGTAGCAGTGATGAAATTGCTGACATTGCCTTTGGTTACAGCTTCCGTTGCGAAATCGACCGTACTTTTCCCCTCCGGTCCGCCAAGCATCCAGAAACCGCCTGCCACGACCACTACGGCTACCGCTGTAGTAAGGATAATTTTCTTCTTTTCCATAATATAATATGTATAGCGTTATGATTATAATTTTATATCCTGACCTGCATAGAAGTTCAGTAAAGTCCGGTCCAGGATAGCCATATATTTGGCCTGGATACGTTGCTGCTGTGCACTGAGCAGGTTATTTTTCTCGGTAAGCAACTCTACGGTATTCTTCATTCCCAAATTGAACTGCTCGCTGACCATCTCGTAACTGGCCTGGCTACTTTTCAGTTTGCTTTCGGCCGCCGCATATTGCTCTTGAGCGTTAGTAGCGTCCAGCCACAGACTTTCTATATTCTTATAGAGTTCCTTTTGTTTGTTTATCAGATCGAGCAGACTACTATCATATTGCAAGCGTGCCTTCTGTACGGCACTTTTATTCTGGCGGTTATCAAAAATCGGAATATTTATGTTCAATCCTATCATATTGTTCCAGCCATACTTCATTTGTTTGCTCCAGCTATTGTCACTGGCACTGTTTGTCATACTCCCCGTAGATGCACTCAAACTGATGGTAGGGAGATAGCCGGCTTTAGCCACTGATATATCCAGTTTGGAATTCTCGATGCTCAACTTGCTGCTTTGGATTTCCGGACGTGATGCCAAAGCCTGCTGATAAACATCCTCCTGAGCAGGCAGCGGTTGCAAGACATGCTCATCGACCAGTTCGGGAAGAACCAAATCCATTTCTTCCGTACCGTCCAGTTCCAACAACTGCTTCAACTGCAATTTATAGTCGCGCAAGGAACTTTCAGAGGTCACCAACTGATATTTGTCACTGCTTACTTGTGATTCCAGCTGCGCCAAATCGGCCTTCGAAATACTCCCTTCCTGAAAGAGCTCTTTGCCCCTGTCGTATGTGGCCTGGCTCACCTGTAAGGTATTCCGGTTAATCTTCACCGACTCGTCGGCATAAAGTATCTGGATGAAAATTTGTGCAATCTGCTCTTGCAGAGAGTTCTCCGTTTCGGTTACGGCAAGCCCTGCTATCTGCTGACTAGTCCTCCTCTGCTTGATCGTATTCAAGCGTTTGTTACCGTTCCACAAGGTCCACTGCGCGTTCAGACCATAGTTTCCATTATAAGTGGTTTTACTATCACTACTGATGATCTCCGTTCCGCTTACCGTGTTACTGGTTTCCTGATACGGACGGTTCGTCACATTCTGTCCTGTGCTGAACGACAGACTGGGAAAGAGGGCGGCTTTGGCGGTTTTCACATCTACCGAGCTCTCTTCCAATGAGATTTTATCCTGCTGCAATTGGATATTTTTCTCCAATGCATAGTCAATGCAGTCGTCCAGCGTCCATTTTTTGGCTTCTTGGGCGGAAACCGAAGTAACCGCGGCCAAAATCATTGCGAAATATACTACTCGTTGTCTCATCCTTTTTACTATTTAATTTGTTGATACAAAAGTAGAGGACCGTGATATTTTTAGCAATAAATATAGATTTGCGGAAGATTTCTATGGACAAAAACTTGCTTTTTACCGATAAAGTGTTTTTCTTTGTAATTATTACAACTTTAAGATAAATTTATGAATGATTCTTTGTTAACACGCATCTGGATATTCTATCGCGACGGCTTTCGCGAGATGACCTTGGGACGTACCCTCTGGGCGATTATTCTTATCAAATTATTCATCATGTTCTTTATTCTGAAACTTTTCTTTTTCCCCTCCTTCCTTGGCGGCAAGACAACGGAAGAGAAACAACAGTATGTAGGTGAAGAGTTAATAGAACGGGCAAATCCATAAACATTTAAATAAATCAGAAAGTTATGTTTGAAAACATTGACACTTCGTTAATTGACTGGTCAAGAGCGCAGTTTGCTTTGACGGCCATGTATCACTGGCTTTTCGTGCCTCTCACTTTGGGATTGGCTGTGATAATGGGCTCATGGAGACCCTTTATGTGACAACAGGTAAGGAATTCTGGAAGAACACAGCCAAGTTCTGGATGAAACTGTTTGGAATCAATTTCGCCGTAGGTGTCGCCACCGGTCTGATTCTGGAATTTGAGTTCGGAACCAACTGGAGTAACTATTCCTGGTTTGTGGGAGATATTTTCGGAGCCCCACTGGCCATCGAAGGAATTCTGGCATTCTTTATGGAAGCCACTTTCATTGCCGTTATGTTCTTCGGCTGGAACAAAGTGAGCAAGCGTTTCCACCTGGCATCCACCTGGCTCACCGGACTGGGAGCAACGATCTCCGCCTGGTGGATTCTGGTCGCCAATGCCTGGATGCAATATCCTGTAGGAATGGCTTTCAATCCCGAAACAGTAAGAAATGAAATGGTGGACTTTGCAGCTGTCGCCCTCTCTCCCATGGCTGTTGCCAAATTCTTCCACACAGTGTTAAGCAGCTGGATACTGGGAGCCGTTTTTGTAGTAGGAATAAGTTGTTGGTATTTACTGCGCAACCGTCAGAAGGAGTTCGCTCTGAGCAGCATTAAAGTTGCCGCCGCCGTAGGTCTGTTCGCTTCTCTCGTCACTGCATGGACGGGTGATATTTCGGGAGTACAGGTAGCCAAAGTACAGCCTATGAAAATGGCCGCCGCCGAAGGATTACACGATGGTGGAAACGGAGTGCCTTCACCATTGTAGGAGATTTGAAAATCCCCAAAATGCTTTCCATTCTTGCCACTCACGACATAGACGGCTATGTCCCGGGTATCAACAATCTGCTGGAAGGTGGTTATCAGATGCCCGACGGTACAACGGCTTTATCGGCCGAAGAGAAAATTAAACGCGGACAGATTGCCATCGCCGCTCTGGATGCATTCCGCAAAGCGCATAAGGCAGGTGACGAAGCAAGCGCCGCCGTAGCTCGCAAGACATTGGACGAAAACGTGAAATATTTTGGTTACGGATATATCAAGGACCCCACCCATCTGGTTCCTAATGTGGGACTTACTTTCTGGTCATTCCGGGTCATGGTGGGACTGGGAGGTTATTTCATCCTGTTCTTTATCATCGTATTGATTGTATCGAAAAAAGAGAAACTGGCCGATATGCGATGGCTGCAACGGGTGGCTTTGTGGACTATTCCGCTAGCCTACATCGGTAGTCAGGCAGGCTGGGTGGTAGCCGAGGTAGGGCGCCAGCCATGGGCTATACAGGATATGCTGCCCGTAGGAGCAGCCATCTCCAAGTTACAGACAGGGTCTGTACAACTTACTTTCTTTATCTTCCTTCTGTTGTTCACCGTTCTGCTCTTTGCAGAAATAGGTATTATGCTGAAGGCTATCAAGAAAGGGCCGGAGGGAATCAAGAATTGAGAACTAAGGTTTCTTCAGTTCTATCTTTCAATATTCAATTCTCCATTTTTAAATTAGAACATTATGGACTATATATTTTTACAAAATTATTGGTGGTTCCTGGTATCGTTACTGGGAGCCCTGTTGGTGTTCCTGCTCTTTGTACAGGGTGGTAATTCCTTATTGTTCACGCTGGGACGCAATGACGAAGAACGTGCCTTGCTGGTAAACTCCACAGGACGTAAGTGGGAGTTTACTTTTACCACTTTAGTTACTTTCGGGGGCGCTTTCTTCGCTTCTTTCCCGCTGTTCTACAGTACCAGCTTCGGCGGTGCTTACTGGTTGTGGATGATTATTCTTTTCAGTTTCGTATTGCAGGCTGTCTCATACGAGTTCCAATCCAAGCTGGGCAATCTGCTGGGCAAACGCACTTACCAATGGTTTCTGGTTATAAATGGCATTGTGGGTCCGTTGTTGCTGGGAGGAGCCGTGGCTACTTTCTTTACCGGCTCCAATTTCCTGGTTAATAAAGGCAACATGGGCAATGAACTGATGCCTGTCATCAGCAGTTGGGCCAACGGATGGCACGGACTGGATGCGCTGACTAATCCTTGGAATCTGGTCTTGGGATTCGCCGTATTCTTCCTGGCCCGTCTTTTGGGTAATCTTTATTTTATCAATAACATCCGGGATAAAGACTTGATTCCCCGTTGCCGCCGTCAGCTTATAACCGATGCGATTCCTTTCCTTATCCTGTTTCTGGCTTTCGTTATCCGCACTTTATTAGCCGACGGTTTCGCTGTAAATCCCGAAACAAAGGAAATTTATATGGAACCTTACAAGTATTTCCTCAATCTGATGGATATACCCCTATTGCTGGTATTGTTCCTCATCGGAGTGGTCGGGGTTCTTTGGGGCATTGGAAAAGCTGTATTCAGCAAGACTGCCACCAATGGTATCTGGTTTGCCGGTCCCGGTGTCGTGCTCACTGTATTAGCTTTATTACTTTGCGCAGGATATAATAATACAGCTTACTACCCGTCTACAGCCGATTTACAAAGTTCGCTGACTTTGGCCAACAGTTGCTCCAGCGAGTTTACCCTACGCACCATGGCATACGTTTCCATTCTGGTACCTTTCGTTCTGGCCTATATCATTTATGCTTGGCGTGCCATAGACCGCAAGCCCATTACCGCAAAGGAACTGGAACAAGACGGACACGCTTATTAAAGAGTCTTAATGGATTATAGTGAAGGCATCCTGTTTTGCAAATAGCTGTAAACAGGATGCCTTTCTATGTTAAATAACATTGTTTCAACCTATAAAATGAAGAGAATATCTTGCAAATTTCCGAAATATCCGTACCTTTGCATTGTGTTTTTCATAGTATTAGATTTAAGGTTAACAAAGGTTGGAGCAAGGCGTTGCTCCTTTTTTTATATCTATAGGACACATAGCGTCCATAGTTGATTCATTTCCCATCTAGAAAGTTATTTTCGTTTAAACTCTTCATCTAAAAGAAATATTATGATACAAGTGATGCATACAGTTGCGGATTACGTGCATGATGCCAGATATAGGATGCCGGATAGACCTCTTCCTTATTTTTATCAAGGATTTCTTTCAGAATACTGCATTTGTTCTCGCCCGTCACCAGAAAACAGGTATGCCGGGCTTCTATCAAAGGACGTCCCGTCATGCATATACGCACTGTTTTATTATAAGGATTGACGGACACCTCATACGGTTCCCCGGCGGTAAGAAGTTCCTGACGATCGGGGAAAATGGATGATGTATGCCCGTCCTCTCCTATCCCTAATAATACAAAATCAAAAACAGGCACACCGTCCATGGTCGGAACGGTGGTCTTGACTATGGAAGAATACTGTTTGGCTTCTTCTTCGGGAGCGCCCTCACCCACAATACGGTAGTAATGACTGGCAGGAATACCTACCTTGCCAAGCAGCAGACGATGGGCCAGGCCAAAGTTGCTCTGATCATCGCCAGGTGGCACGCAACGCTCGTCCACCCAATAGAAATAAATACGGGGCCAAGGGGTATATGCGGCATATTCACGCTCCCAAACCTCAAAAAGTGTGGCAGGAGTAGTTCCTCCGGAAAGAGCAATGGTAAAAGGCCGTTCAGGCTCTTTATCCATCGCTTCCAATATATGAGTTATCAAGGCTTGCGACGCTTGTACAGGCGACGCATACAAGTTATGGTCAATCATCTTATTCACTATTTATTACTCAGAGTTTGCTGTTTAAATTTACTATTCACAGATGACGACTTACAATTTACAGTATAAATTGGAATGTGTCAGATTCTTGCACGGGTTTGTCCATTCGGCATGACTGCGGTTGATCAACACATCCGCTTCTTTCGGTCCCCATGTTCCTGCAGGATACCCATAAAGAGGAGTTTCGGGATGCTTCTTCCAATAATCCAGAATCTTGTCAAAGTAAGTCCAGCTCTCGTCCACGGCATCGGAACGGGTAAAAAGTGTAGGATCACCCGCCAGACTGTCTTCCAACAGGCGTACGTACGCATCCCCCGTTTCCTGATCGTGCTGGTCATAGCTGAAATCCATCTCCATGGTTCCCATATAGAAACCGGCACCAGGTTCTTTCATGGCTATGCGCTGAAGAATTCCCTCGTCGGGCTGAATACGGATAATCAGTTCCTCACCTTTATACAAGCCCTCCTTCATTTGAAACATCTGCATAGGGGCCGGTTTGAAATGAATCACAATTTCGGTCACCTTGGTAGGCATCTGCTTGCCGGTACGGATATAAAAAGGTACTCCCTGCCAACGCCAGTTGTCCACATACAGGCACATCGCCACGTAGGTATCCGTACGGGAATCAGGATGAACATTCTTTTCTTCACGATAACCGATACGGTCGTCACCGGCAATATATTGTCCGCGGACAACGTTATCACGGATATACTCATCAGTCAGCGGACGAAGGGACTGATAGACTTTGATCACCTCGTTACGAAAACCATTCTTGTCAAACTTGGCAGGCGGTTCCATGGCAGTAATGGCAAGCAACTGCATCAGGTGGTTCTGTACCATATCACGCAGAGCTCCCGCCCCGTCATAATACCCTCCGCGAGTACCTATACCCATATTTTCCACCGCAGTGATTTCCACATGATCTATATAGTTACGGTTCCATATCGGTTCGTAAATGGTACTTCCAAAACGGGTCACCATAATATTCTGTACCGTTTCCTTGCCTAGGAAATGATCGATACGGTAAATATCCTCTTCTTTAAAATAAGCGGCATAGATCTTATTCAGTTTCTGAGCAGAAGCAAGGTCGTATCCAAAAGGCTTCTCGACAATGATACGCTTTAATCCGGGCTTTTTCAGCAAGCCCGCATCATGCAGATATTTCGGAATCAGTTCATAAAGCAATGGCGGAGTGGCCAGGTAGAATAAATAATTCCCATTATTCTCATATTGAGGTGAAAGCTCCTTCAGACGGTCATTCAGCAGAGAATAAGTGGTTTCGTCCGCCGGGTCCATGGACTGATAATGGACAGTAGAGAGAAAATCTTCCAATGTTTCCATCTCTTCTTTTGTAAGAGAACCGGACTTTATCAGTTCTTCTTTCAGATAAGCACGATAGGTTTCGTCCGTATATGCAGTACGGGCACAGCCGATAATGGCAAAATGCTCGGGGAAGCGTTTCCCGTTATGTATCTTTATCAGGGCAGGCATCAGTTTGCGCCGGGTTAAATCACCGGATGCACCGAAGATGACCAAAAATAAACTATGTGGTAAACTCATGATTCTTTCTTTTAAAAATGAATGTATAATGCTTTGTGTTGCGACGTATCAATAGTTGTCTTCCCAATGTTCGTGGAAAAATTCCCCCCGTGGACTGTCCACACGCTCGAAGGTATGAGCTCCGAAATAATCACGCATCGCCTGAATCATATTGGCCGGGGAATGGTTGGTGGTCAGACCCAGAAAATAATTCAACGCTGCGGAAAGTACAGGTACGGGCAATCCTTCTTTCAACATGACGCCGATGTATTTCTTCCACGCGGGCAGGGCTTCCGTTACTTCCCGTCCGAAATGCTCGTCCAGCAACAGATGCGACAATCCCGGCGCACGGCGATAGGCCTCGGCAATGTCGTTCAAGAAAGCGGAACGGATAATGCATCCGGCACGCCACAACAGGGCGATGGTGGAAAGATTCAATTTCCAGCCATATTGCTCACTGGCAGTGCGCATCAGAGCAAACCCTTGCGCATAACCTATCAGACGGGCGGCATACAAGGTACTCTCGAATCCGGCCACCGTATCCTGATAATTATATACCGAATGATTCTCCACATGCATATAATGCTGGGACATCAGCACACGCAAGTTCTTCTCCGCCGACAGATTACGGGCAAAAACAGCTTCGGCAATCACGTCCAGCGGCGTATTGAGTTGCAGAGAGTTAATGACACTCCAACGACCCGTTCCTTTTTGCCCGGCAGCCATCCAGAATGTTGTCGAGCAAATAACCGCCTCCTTGTTCTTTATGACGCAGAATGGCTGAAGTAATCTCTATCAGGTAACTGTGCAGGCGTCCTTTGTTCCATTGTTCAAAAATATCCGCCATCTGTTCGTTCTTCAATGCCAGCAGATGCTTCATGGCGAAATAAGTTTCAGCTATCAACTGCATATCCCCATATTCTATGCCATTGTGCACCATCTTCACATAGTGGCCTGCCCCACCGGGCCCCACCCATTCGCAACACGGAGTGCCGTCCTCGGCTTTTGCCGCAATACTTTTCAGCATCGGCTGAATGACCGGCCATGCCTCTTGCGCACCACCAGGCATGATGGACGCTCCATGCAGAGCACCCTCCTCACCTCCTGAGATACCGCAACCTACAAAGTACATTCCTTTATCATAAAGTTCCTTCACACGACGTTCCGTATCTTCATAATAAGAGTTCCCTCCATCAATGAGGATATCGCCCTTATCCAGTAAAGGAAGCAGCTTATCCATCAGTTCATCGACAGCCGGACCTGCCTGTACCATCAAGAGGATGACACGCGGAGCTTTCAGCGCTTCGACAAAATCCGTCAGTTCATTACTGCCTATGATACCTTTTCCTTTGGCACGGTTTGCTATAAAGTTATCTACTACATTTTCTTCTTTTCCGGGAACGGTACGGTTCCATACTACGACCTTCCATCCCTTGTCAGCGAGATTCAGAGCAAGGTTCTGCCCCATCACGCCTAATCCGATTAATCCTATATCTGCCTTTTCCATAAATTGTTCTTTTTATATTTAACAATTTAATAGGTAATTTGTTCAATAATTCTATCTTTGCAATTTGAACAATAGCACATTATCATGAAGAGGTTAAAAATCGGCTTATTAGCCCGGATTATCATCGCCATCGCATTGGGTATAGGATTCGGAAACGTTCTTCCCGGCGAACTGGTGAGAGTATTTGTGACTTTCAACGGGATCTTCAGCGAGTTCCTGGGTTTCATCATTCCGTTGATTATTCTCGGGCTGGTCACTCCCGCCATTGCCGATATCGGCAAGGAGGCGGGAAAGATGCTGGTAATCACAACGTTGGTGGCATACGGCGCCACTTTGTTCTCCGGATTCCTGTCTTATTTCACCGGAGTGACTTTATTCCCTTCCATGATTGCTCCGGGAGCGCCGATAGAACAAATCAGTGAAGCGCATGACATTTCTCCGTTCTTCACCGTAGGCATTCCTCCGGTGATGAATGTGATGACTTCCTTGATCCTGGCCTTCACGCTAGGTCTGGGCATCGCACATCTGGATAGTACAGCGCTGAAAAACGTATGTAACGATTTCAAAGAAATCATAGTCAAGACCATCCAGACGGTGATTCTGCCCCTGCTGCCTATCTATATATTCGGTATATTCCTGAATATGACTCATTCCGGACAGGTATATAACATTCTGATGGTATTCATTAAAATTATCGGAGTAATTTTCCTGCTTCACATCTTCCTGCTGGTTTTTCAATATACCATTGCAGCGCTGTTTGTGCACCGGAACCCGTTCAAACTACTGGGAAAGATGATGCCTGCCTATTTCACAGCATTGGGCACACAGTCATCGGCGGCCACCATTCCGGTGACTTTGCGGCAGACCATCAAGAATGGGGTTACGGAGGATATAGCCGGATTTGTCATTCCGCTATGCGCCACAATTCATCTGTCGGGAAGCACGCTGAAGATTGTCGCTTGCGCACTGGCACTGATGATTATGCAAGGAATGCCTTTTGATTTCCCCATGTTTGCAGGATTTATCTTTATGCTGGGAATTACAATGGTAGCCGCACCTGGAGTACCGGGAGGAGCCATCATGGCTGCATTGGGGATCCTGGCTTCCATGCTGGGATTCGGAGAAAGTGAACAGGCTTTGATGATAGCACTTTACATTGCCATGGATAGTTTCGGCACTGCTTGCAATGTGACGGGCGATGGGGCTATCGCATTGATTATTGATAAGTTTTTCGGGAAGAAAGACCTCCGGCCTATACAATAGAAAAAGCATTATCGAACTAAATAAGGCCAGAAAGAAAAAGATATTTTTAGAAACAGGGCAGTAACAAGTTGACATTTTTTCATTATCTTTGTTACTATAAAATAGAGAAAGGAGAAAAATCATGCGAAGAACCGAAATTGTAGATATGATACGCAGTATCCTCCACAAAGTAGCACCAAATGCCCAAATCATACTTTATGGATCGGAAGCTCGCGGAGAGGCTCGCCCAGACAGTGATATCGATCTGCTTATTCTTGTAGATGAGCCACAGCTTACTCCAGAATACGAACAGGAAATTATCCGTCCGCTTTATGAACTGGAAGTAAAATCGGGAGTTATTATCAGCCCAATGATTATGCTGCGCAGATTATGGGAGAACCGTCCCTTTCAGACTCCGTTTTCGCTGAACGTAATGAATGAAGGGATAGTGTTATGAAGCAGGAACTATCCCCCGAGCACCGCGTTGCTTGATTCAATACCGTTTTGAACGAGCGTATAAGACTTTGGAAGAAGCTGACTATATGCGTGTGGGAAATTATTTTAACGCCGCCATCAACCGCCTTTATTATACCTGCTTTTATGCAGCCATCGGTTTGTTAAATAGCTAAGGGAATCGAGGCAGGCACCCACAATGGAGTAAAAATAATGTTGTCCTATCACTTTGTGCGCACGGAAGTACTGAGTCTGGAACATGGCAGCACATTCAGCAACTTGTTTGACAAACGGCACAGTGGAGACTACGAAGACTTTGCCTATTGCGATGCCGCATTGGTAGATTATCTCAGACCACGTGCCGAAGCTTTCATCAAATCGGTAGAAAGTCTGGCTCAAGAATAAATGGATCGCTCCCAAACAAAAACAAACATATTCTTTCTGCCCTTCCATCGTCTTCATCCTGCCATTACGCTATCTCCAAGAGGAGGTAACGCAATGCAGAATAACAAACAAAAAAGGAAAACATGAGCTAGAATACAGGCATCTGCCAAATGAATCCCACTGACACACGATGGGTACTGAAATTGTCCTCACCCAATGCCTTCGCACGATCGGTATATTTATAGGAACGCCCCACGTATGCCAGGAAGAAGTGCAGATTGCTCTCCATCGGATAAAATTCTATTCCTCCTGCATATCCCCATGCCGTGCGATATTTACCTTTTTCCACTTCATCGCTTGCCTTATAAACGGAAGCCGTTTCATACATTCCTTTTGCAAACAAGTTCCACTTCGGGGCAAAACGATAATTCACATGCAACACATAGGACATATATTCGGCATTAAAAGCATTGTGTGCCTGATTATCAGTTCCTACTATACTAGTTATAATCCTTTACGGTCTACCCCTTCATGAGAATACATCCAGTCAAAATAGGCGTGCCATTTAGGGCTGAAATTAAACTCATTACCCAAAGCATAATAATACATCTTCTCGCCTTTCGTTTCGTTCATGACAGAGGCAGACCAACGGGTTTTGAAAACATCCAGAAAATTACCATTCCAGTTCAAGGTATAAACCAACGGCAGTTTGGTACGTTCCAAATCCCCATACATCTCCTCGGACGGCCCGTTCAGGCTGTTCAATACCTGAAATTGTATCTGCTGATAAGGATTATAGTTGTATGCCACATTCAAACCGGTCATGAAGTTACTCATGTGCTCTATCATGTCACTATATTCGTAAATATCAATCGGATTCAAATCAAATTCTATACCACCATACGAGGCACATTGCTTTCCGGCGAAAAATGAGAACTTATTTAATTTGATGCCTACTCCCGCCCAATCTATGCTGGTAGGTACATTATCTATATTGCCGGAACCATCGTTACCCCGATTCAGACGCTGACGGTAACGATAGCTTAACCAGTCATTGATATCTCCCTTCATCTCGATACGGAGTTGCTTCATTTCGAATGCGCCCCGATCAAATCCGGAGTCGTTCCATTTCATATTGAAATCACCGTGCATATTAAGATAGAGATTGAACTTGTCCGTTTTCTTCTTGATACCGGTGACTTCTTCAAACAGACTTTTGTCACCGGCCATGAAATCACTTCCGGAAGATTGGGCATATAAAGGGTAAGTGCCTGAGACAGCAAGGGCTGTCAGGCATACTAACATTATTCTTTTCATAAGTCAAAGTTTTAGGTTGTAATGTATTCTCTTTTTTCTTTTATGCGCACAAAAGAAAAAGAGATAAAAAGAAAAAGTGCCGGATGGACTAGTATACGTTGAAGTATTCCTGAATTTTCTTCCAGTCTTTTGTCTTAGTCAACGCCAGCATCAACAACACACGTGCCTTCTGAGGGTTCAACTCCTGTGAGGCCACAAATTGGTATTTATTATCATCCACCTCAGCATCCAATGTAGTCGGTCCGGTAGGAACACGGCTGGAACGCACTACCAAAATACCTTGTTGACGAGCCTTTTCCAACATCGGAAACAAATTCTGATGAATGTTGCCATTCCCCACACCGGCATGAACAATACCCTGATACCCATTATTCAAGAAAGGAGTCATGATATCAGCTTCTACATTGGAATAACTGTAAACGATACCTACTTTCGGCAGCTTGTCAAGGTGGGTTACATCAAAATCGGAACCGGTGGTATGGCGTTTCAAAGATTCCATATTATAGAAAACCTTACCATTCAATACATATCCCAACGCACCGGAGTTAGGGGACTGGAAAGTCTGTACATCCACCGTATTGGTCTTCATGGCTCCGTGAGCTCCCAAAATCAAACCGTTCATAGCAATTACGACACCTTTTCCCCGTGATTCCCTGGCGGCGGCAGTGACTACTGCATTATACAAGTTCAGCGGTCCGTCCGCACTCATGGCCGTAGAGGGGCGCATGGCTCCTACCAATACAACAGGCTTGTCACTCTTCACAGTCAAGTTCAGGAAAAAGGCGGTTTCTTCCATCGTGTCAGTCCCGTGGGTAATCACGATACCGTCCACATCTCCACGGCTGAAAAGCTCGTTGATACGCTTGGCCAACGTCAGCCATACGGCATCATTCATGTCCTGAGAGCCGATTTTTACAATCTGTTCCCCGGTCACATTGGCTATTTTGTTCACTTCGGGAACCGCTTCCAGCAATGTGCTGATAGCCACCTGTCCGGCAGTATAATTTGTTTTAGTAGCCGAAGCGCCTGTTCCGGCAATAGTCCCTCCTGTAGCCAATATATGGATATTAGGCTTTTGGGCGACAGCAGCCAATGTGGTACATACCAGCATTGCCGCCATAAGGCTGAGTTTTCTTAATCCGTTCATAATCTTTTCAAGTTTAGGTTTTATTACTATAATAATTATTTGGAAATTTTGTTCACACACAGAGGAAGAAGATGCGCCGATGATATATATGTGCACATCGAATCATTATAAATGTTACAGGCAGAAGATTACTCATGTTACAGATGAAAGATTACTCATCTTCAAGCCTGACCGCACCTATCCCTTTCCTTTCTAGAATACCTGTATCAGCAGCAGGCCTACCACAATAGAAACAAGGGTAGCCACCATTCCGGGCATCATAAACGAATGGTTCAGAATCCATTTTCCAATACCCGTTGTTCCTGTACGGTCAAAGTTGATGGCTGCCACCACCGTAGGATAATTAGGGATAAAGAAATATCCGTTGACGGCAGGGAACAAAGCAATCAGCATCATCGGAGAAATACCCAGTGCTATTCCTAACGGTACAATAGCACGCACCGTAGCAGCCTGGCTATAAAGTAAAATAGACATGACAAACAATGCCAGACCGAACAGCCAGGGCATTTGACGCACAATCCCTTCAATAGAACCTGTCAGTTCCGTAATGTTTCCATTGATGAACGTATCCCCCATCCATGCAATACCAAAAATAGCGATTACCGCCTGCATTCCGGCAGGAAACACGCTGCCTTGTGTAGCCTTGATTCCATCCGTACGTGAAATGATAAGAATAATAGCTGCCGCACACAACATCAAGATCTCAATAATAGAAGGCATATCCAAAGCCGCACCGTTGAACACAGGACGCATAGCAGGGATAGAGCCGAATAATACAATCAGCAGTGTGGCGGCAATAAAGATAATCACCGAGATACGGGCGTGAAACATATTCTTCACATCGTTCAGTTCCACATGTTTTGTATCAATCATTCCGGCTTCCAGACGGCGCAGGTATTCAGGATCTTCCAACAACTCCTTGCCGACCTTTTTTGAAAGGAAAGCGCCGACCAGCACACCGATTAATGTAGCAGGAATGGTAATCTTCAGAATATCAAACAAAGTAATGTCAAATCCTGTCAGCAGGCCCAGCAACGCTACGGTAGCGGCAGAGATAGGGCTGGCGGTAATAGCCTGTTGCGAGGCGATAACGGCAATGCCTAAAGGACGCTCAGGACGAATTTTAGTTTCCGTAGCTACCTCGGCTATGACAGGAAGTACAGAGTAGGCCACATGCCCTGTACCTGCGACAAAAGTAAACAGATAAGTAACCAACGGGCTCAGGATAGTCACCTGCGAAGGGTTACGGCGCAACAGCCGTTCCGCCAACTTCACCATATAGTCCAGTCCGCCGGCAGCCTGCATACAAGAGGCGGCAGAGATAACGGCGACAATCATCAACATCACATCAATAGGGGGAGCGGTAGGCTGAAGTCCGAAGACAAAAGTCAATATGGCAAGGCCTACACCTCCCATCACTCCCAATCCGATACCTCCCAAACGGGCACCTACAATAATAGCGACAAGTACAAATAGCAGTTGTAATAACATGGTTTTTATCCGTTTATAAATATACAATTTTAATTCCGAGAACAAAGATAGACCATTTCTGTTCTACAAACCTTAAAATTTCTAAGAATTTTTCCTTTTTTCACTACTTTCCCCCTAAAACATTCAATAAAAGTTAGTTGTTTTGTATAATGAATAATGTGCAAATTATTAAATTATTATATATGAACAGAATTTGCAACCTTTTTGGAATAAAGTATCCCATCATACAGGAGGAATGGTATGGTGTAGCGGTTGGAGACTGGCCTCCGCAGTAAGTAATGCCGGAGGGCTGGGACTGATAGGAGCAGGCTCCATGCATCCCGAAACCTTGCGCGAGCACATACGGAAATGCAAAGCGGCGACAGACAAGCCTTTCGGAGTAAACATTCCGCTGATGTATCCCGAAATAGACATCCTTATCAATATGGTAATAGAAGAGGGTGTGAGAATCGTCTTCACCTCTGCCGGAAATCCAAAGACTTGGACAGAACACCTGCATGAGCACGGCATCATTGTGGCCCATGTAGTGGCAAGCACCAAGTTTGCCGCCAAATGTGAAGAAGCAGGCGTAGACGCATCGTAGCCGAAGGATTCGAAGCAGGAGGACATAACGGACGGGAGGAAACGACCACCCTATGTCTTATTCCGGCCGTCAGACAGATTACCACTGTGCCGTTGATGGCTGCCGGAGGTATCGGATCGGGAGAAAGTATACTAGCTGCTATGGCATTGGGGGCCGACGGGGTGCAGATAGGCACGCGCTTCGCATTAACCGAAGAGAGTTCCGCTCATTTCACATTCAAAGACCGATGCCTGCGACTGAACGAAGGAGATACCCAACTGACATTGAAACAGCTCTCTCCCGTCCGGCTGGTCAAAAATGATTTCTTCAAACAAGTGGAAGAAGCGGAAAGCCGTGGCGCGACAACGGATGAACTACGCACTTTGTTAGGAAAAGGACGTGCAAAAAAGGGAATCTTTGAAGGAGATTTATTCGAAGGGGAACTGGAAATAGGACAAGTCGCATCCTGCATACATAAATTACAGACGGTGGATGAAGTGATGAAAGAACTGGTGGAAGATTTCAATGCCGCATTAAACAGGTCAATGAGTTGCAAAGATTTATCTGATGGTGCGGACAATGAAACGATCAAAAAAACCGGAGAATGAATCAAAAACAAGATGAACATTCTAAAGATTACAGATTGTAACCGACAAATACATAAAAGTGGATGTGTCCAAATTCAGTTTTTGGAAATATGAACTTATAATCTGAAATTTGAGCATCCTAAAAGACTAAGAAAGGGTCGTATCATTACTCAATACAGAGCTTGATACGACCCTTTTAAGTGTTATAATTACTATCTGTAACCTTCAGGAGCAGTCATTTTGGTTTTGACACGCCTAATGCATAAAATTAAGTTATTCTACTTACACCTTTTCTTATTAAACAAATTAGCACTCAGGAATCCCACCAAAAATATCAGCAACGTTCCGAATACGATAGCCAGATTAGCATGTACAAAAGGGGATATCACAATCCAACAAACCAGAATTACCCCACAAACGACTCCCAGTACCGCATCAAAATTACGTGCCTTCCTCGAAATATACCCCAGTAGAAACAGTCCCAACATGCCTCCGCTGAAAATAGACGCCAACGCCCACCAAGCATCCAGCGCACTTTGCACACTCATAAAGGCAAAGGCCACCAGAATTCCTGCCACTCCTACTCCCACACTAGAGAGTTTCAGCACCAACATCCGTTCCCTGTTTCCGGCATGTTTGCGGAAACGCTGGTAATAATCCGTCAGAATGATGGTAGACGAACTAGTGACACTGGTCGCAATGGTACTCATACCTGCGGCAAAGATAGAAGCAATCAGCAGGCCTGTCAACCCCACCGGCAACTCATTGACTATAAAGAACGGAAAGACATAATCCGCCCCCACTCCGTCGGGCAAGACCCCCGGATGCACTTTATAGAACGCATACAGCCCGGTCCCTATCATAAAGAAGACAGCCGAAACGGGAATAAACAAATATCCTCCGAACAAGGCCGAGAACTTAGCCTCCTTCTCATTCTTCGCCGTATGATAACGTTGCACATAACTCTGTCTATACCATAGTTCTGCAAATTGGTAAATACGCCATAAATCAGGCACACCCAAAAAGTGGACTCACTTAAACTGCTTCCAAAACTTCCCAAGCTGAATTTTCCATCTTCCATAGCGATGGAGAAAGTCTGTGCCGGACCTTCGGGCATGTCAAAAAGCAAGATGAACATACATACCAGCGCACCGCCAATCAGAATAATCCCCTGTATGGCCTCTGTCCAAATGACAGCTTTCATGCCGCCCAGCATGGAATAAAGTACAATAGCCACACTGGTCACAATAATGATGGTCTGGATATTCCATCCCAGCAATACATTCATGGGCAATGCCAACAAATACAGAATAGAGCCTGTACGTGCAATCTGGGTAAGCAGATAACAGGACGAGGTATATATACGGGCCCAAGGGCCGAAGCGGTTTTCCAGGAAACTATAAGCCGATATACTGTCCTGGCTTCGGTAAAAAGGCACGAAGTAACGAGCCGCAAAATAAGAAGCTATAGGGATAGACAGGCTGAATACAAACGCATTCCAATCTCCCGAAAAAGCCTTTCCCGGATATCCCAAATAACTGATACTGCTGACATACGTGGCAAAGATGGACATCCCCACCACCCAGCCGGGCAAGCTTCTGCCGGCAGAAGTGAACTCCTCGGAAGTACCTTTCTTCTTAAAGAAAGAACAACCGAAGGCCACGACTCCGCCGGTAAACAGCAAAAAGACGATTATATCAATGATATGCATACAGACCGAGCATTTAAGGTTTCAACTCCGGACAAAAAGGGAGTGCCTCCAACGCCTTGCGTATCTTCTCGCGTTCCGGAGCATTGAAGCGATGGAAAGGAGCCGCAACAAAATCATCACAAACGCCCAATAAAGACAACGCGCATTTCAATCCCTTCAGATAACTGGAACCATGCTGGCCCACAGTATAAATACTGCTGCTTATCTGCATCACCAGAGGTTGAAGACGGCTCACCGTTTCCATGTCACGTGCCAAGGCGGCATTATACAGGTCTACATACAATTCCGGAAACATATTGGCACCTCCATTGATGCTCCGTGTCCACCCAGTAACACACACTCGGCCGTAATTTCCTCCGGTCCCACCAGCATGGCGAAATCCGGTCGGTCCTTCATGGCATACATCACGGACTGGAAATAAACGGCATTGGCCGAACTATCCTTGAATCCCACTACCTGAGGGTTACGGGCAATGCGCTGTATCGTAGCCGGAGCAAAATTCACTTTTGTATGCGACGGCATATTATATAAGAAGATAGGCAACGGCAACTGAGGGATAAGGTCTTCATAAAATTCGGCCAGTTCAGGCTGTCCCGGAGCAAAATAGTAAGGGGGAGCGGAAACTACGGCTGAAGCACCACACTCGGCCCCCACACGTGCCAAATGAATACTTTCTACAATTGATGTATCGGAAATACAAACCAGTACCGGAAGTCTGCCGGCATTGATGCGGCAAGTTTCCTTTATCATTTCATGGCGGAGGCGGTAACTGATGCTCTGCGCCTCTCCGGTAGTACCCAGTATAAATAATCCGTGCACTCCTCCTTTTATCAGTCGTTCTATCAATCTTTCCAAACCGTCAATATCCAGTTTGTCATTATCCAGTAACGGAGTCACTAAAGGAGGAATAATGCCTGTCATAGGCTTTTTTAATGTGTTTTCCATGATTCGTTTTCTTTAAAAAATTTCAATGCTATATTTATGAAACGAACAGTAGAATTATTTGTACTCAGTCCAACACCCCGGCTTGTCCGGAAAGCGACAGGGCACTATCGTTTAACCTGTCGTCTTCCGTCTGCCCGGAACGTACCTTTTGAAAAAGAACTTTTAATTCCGCTTCAAGAAAAGAGAGTTAGTTATACATGCGGGCAACTCTTCCTGATAATGTGTCACCATAATCATGGTCTTGTCCTTACGACGGCAGAAAGTTTCTATCACATCTTTCACCAACCGGCGGTTGTACAAGTCCAACCCATGCAAAGGCTCGTCCAAAATAAGCAACTCAGGATCCTTCACAAAAGCACGAGCCAACAACACCAGACGCTGCTCGCCACTGGACAACTGCAAGAAATTCCGATCTTTCAAATTTGCAATACCAAAAATATCCATCCACCATTCACAAGCCGCCATCTGCTCGGGACGCGGACGTTTGTACAACCCCACAGAATCATGTAGCCCGCTTGCCACAATATCTATGGCAGGAAGGTTCTTCAGATAAGCGCGATGCATCTCAGGACTGACATATCCTATATGCTTCTTTATCTCCCAAATACTTTCTCCGGAACCGCGTTTTCTGCCGAACAAGGTAATATCACAAGCATAACTCTGCGGATTATCTGCACAGACCAGACTCAGCAACGTAGACTTTCCTGAACCGTTCTCTCCACTCAAAGCCCATTTCTCGCCACATTTCACTGTCCAGTCCAAATCTTTCAAAATGGTACGCTCGCCATAACGGATGCTTACCTTGTTCAAATCGACTACGTGCTCGGTGTGATACAAATCACCGCCGTAAGGCAAATTCAGAATCCGTGCCTCCTTTTCTTCGGAAAGCATCCGTTCCGGTATCGGCTTACGGACCGCCAAATATTCCTGCAAAGTCATCTTTTTACCACACACCCTGTCTTCCACAGGAATAACATGAGTGATAAAAGCAGGAATATCATCGGACTTAGACAAGATAAGGATTACCTGCAAATGGGTTACTTTAGTCAGTTCACCCAACAATGTATGAAGCAGGTCCCTCGTCTTCGCATCCAGTCCGATAAAGGGATTATCCATAATCAGTACACGCGGATTACTCAGCAAAGTCTTTGTCAGTTGAAACTTACGTAACTCACCACTGGAAAGCAGAATGATATGTTTATCCAGCATCCTCTCCATGCCAAACAGTTCATACAAAGCCTTTTCCAGCCTGAATCGGTCGCTTCGGGCAACAAATCACGTACCAGTGGAGTTTCATCCAAATCATGAGCATTCCACCGTTGCTGATAATAGTAATTTCCATCGGCATCTCCGTATGAATCACGGAAAGCAATATACTTTATATTCTCGTATGCCATCTTCGAAGGAGAGGGAGAGAAATCATATTTCACTTCGTTCATCAACAACGGCCACCGACCTGTAATCGTATCTACCAATATACTTTTTCCTGCCCCGTTTCTTCCCACAACAGCTATATGTTCTCCGGCGGCAAGTGTCATATTCACCGGTTCCTTCATCCGGTACAGCGGATGGCGGGTCACACCATTTTCTATCGCAATAATATTCTGCATTACAAATCTCTTTTTTATCCAACAGGATGCAAAGGTAACAAAATAATATAGCAATGCGATAATATATTATCATTTTGTTACATCGATCATCCACCTTAATTATATACGATACCGATTATACAACACTGAATAACCAACAAAATATTACCTAAACTATATGTTCCATAACAGAGTACAGACTTAATGAATTACAATTAAAAAGAATATAACTAGACTTTTATTTCAGTTTGAAAGAAAAACACCTAAAATAGCTTTCTATTTATCATTAGAATAAAAATAAATAAGAATATAGATAGCACCATTGTTTATAAAACATCAAAAAGATATATATTTGCACCAAAATAAGACAAAAGGAAATAATAACAGAAGAAGTTATAGACAAAATGGCAACAACAATCAAGTTCACGAAGATGCAGGGAGCAGGTAATGACTATATATACGTAAACACCTGAGGCACCCCATAGCAGACCCCGTGAGAACTTCCATCAAATGGAGTTCTTGTCACACGGGGATCGGTTCCGACGGGCTGGTATTGATTGGAAAATCAACCAAAGCGGATTTCAGTATGCGCATATTCAATGCAGATGGTTCTGAAGCTATGATGTGTGGCAACGCCTCCAGATGTATAGGAAAGTATGTATATGACAACAAATTGACTCAAAAGGAAGTCATCACGCTGGAAACGCTCTCAGGAATCAAGATCCTAAAACTGCATACGGAGAACGGGCTGGTAGAAGAAGTAACAGTAGACATGGATCTTCCCCTGCTTACCAACTCCAGACAAATAAATACCCCGGACGGCAAAATGTTGGCAAAAACAATCACAGTAGATGGAAAAGAATACAAAGGAACATTTGTTTGTATGGGAAATCCACATTTAGTAATTTTCATAGATGATATAAAAAATGTAAATTTGCCGGCAATAGGTCCGAAACTGGAGAATCATCCGCTTTTTCCCGAACGAACAAATGTAGAATTCGTTGAAGTATTGCCGGACGGTTCCTTAAGGATGAGAGTCTGGGAAAGAGGCTCGGGCATCACCATGGCATGCGGAACAGGAGCTTGTGCCACTGCCGTAGCCGCATACCTGAACCACAAGGCCGGAAGAAAATCACGGGTAAGAATGGATGGTGGTGATTTACAAGTCCATTGGAACGAAACAGACGGACATGTGTACATGACAGGTCCCGCAGTAAAAGTTTTCGATGGTGAGATAGAAATTTAACAGGAATAAGAAATCAGTAAAGACAAACTATAAAACAACAGCAATTATGGCATTAGTAAACGAACATTTTTTGAAACTGCCCAACAATTACCTGTTTTCGGACATTGCCAAGAAAGTAAATGCATTCAAAGTTTCCCATCCCCAAAAAGACCTCATCCGTCTGGGCATCGGAGACGTGACACAACCATTGCCCCAAGCATCCATAGAAGCCATGCACAAAGCGGTGGACGAACTGGCAAGCAAAGAAACCTTCCGTGGATACGGTCCCGAGCAAGGATATGATTTTCTAATCGACGCCATCTTGAAAAACGATTATGCCTCACGCGGAGTACATTTGGAATCCGGCGAGATATTCGTCAGTGACGGCGCCAAAAGCGATACGGGAAATATAGGGGACATCCTCCGCCACGATAACAGCATCGGTGTGACAGACCCTATTTATCCGGTATATATCGACTCTAACGTCATGTGTGGACGAGCAGGAGTGCTGGAAAACGGAAGATGGAGCAACGTGGTCTATCTGCCCTGCCTGAGTGAAAACAATTTCATTCCCGCTATCCCCGACCGCAGAATAGACATTTTATATCTATGTTACCCCAACAACCCCACCGGTACGGTTATCAGTAAAGCAGAATTGAAGAAATGGGTGAATTACGCACTGGAGAACGACACATTGATTCTTTATGACGCAGCCTACGAAGCCTACATTCAAGACCCCGACATCCCCCACTCCATTTACGAGATAAAAGGAGCCAAAAAGGTAGCCATAGAGTTCCGCAGCTTCTCCAAAACCGCCGGCTTTACCGGAGTGCGTTGCGGCTACACCGTAGTACCCAAGGAGCTGACCGCCGCCACATTGGAAGGAAAACGCATCCCGCTGAACCGGTTGTGGAACCGTCGCCAATGCACTAAGTTCAACGGAACCTCGTACATTACCCAGCGCGGTGCGGAGCCATTTACAGCCCTGAAGGAAAGGAACAGATAAAAGCCACCATCCACTATTATATGACCAACGCCCGCATCATGAAAGAAGGACTGGAAAGCACCGGACTAAAAGTATTCGGCGGTGAGAACGCACCTTATTTATGGGTGAAGGCTCCCCGAGGAATCAGCTCGTGGAAGTTCTTTGAACAAATGCTGTACGAAGCCAATGTGGTAGGTACTCCCGGAGTAGGATTCGGTCCCAGTGGAGAAGGTTACATACGGCTGACCGCCTTCGGCGAACGCGCGGACTGTGAAAAGGCAATGAAACGAATCAGGCGATGGATATTATAAACAACATTTATCACATAACAAGCACAAACCATTACAAGAAAAACAAATACATACGAGATATAACAAACTCACTATTATGAATTAAAAAGGTAAAAAGCAATGAAAAAGAGTTTTAGAAAAACAACATTTCTGTCGGCCTTGGCAATAGCTGTTCCGGCAATGGGCATGGCGCAGGACAAAGTAGAAGCCAGCGTAGGAGCCGACTTTGTAAGCGGATACATCTGGCGTGGCCAGGATTTGGGGGGTGTCAGTATCCAACCCACGTTGTCAGTTTCTTACAAAGGGTTCTCATTGTCTGCATGGGGAACAGCAGGTATCGAAAAAGAAGATACAAAAGAGATTGACCTCACATTAGGCTACACCACAGGAGGGTTCAGTATCTCCGTCACAGATTACTGGTTCAATGGAGGACCGGGGTATTTCCATTACGGCTCACACAATACCAACCATACCTTCGAGGCACAGATAGGTTATGACTTCGGACCGCTGGCCTTGAACTGGTATACCAATTTCGCCGGAACCGACGGAGTGAATAACGAAGGAGACAGAGCCTATTCTTCCTACATCTCGGCTACCGTACCTTTCACACTGGCAGGACTGGAATGGACAGCGGAAATAGGAGCGACTCCGTGGGCCACAGACTTTTACAACTATTCCGAAGACCCTGTATGCAACGGTTCCAACGGTTTCGCCGTATGCGACATCAGCCTGGGAGCCGCCAAGGAGATAAGAATCACCGATTCATTTTCCGTTCCAGCTTTTGCAAAAGTCACCGTAAACCCACGCACTGAAGGGGCTTAATTTCGTTTTCGGGCTAAGTTTTTAATCATAAAGAGCATAAATACAAGGATAACAACAAGGTATCAGTTTTTTAGAAGGTAAAAAGATTACATTATATACAAAATACAAATACAACAATGAAAAAAATTGAAGCTATTATCCGTAAGACCAAATTCGAGGACGTAAAAGAAGCGTTGCTCGAAGCCGAAATCGAATGGTTTTCCTATTACGATGTAAGAGGCATTGGCAAAACACGTCAAGGACGCATTTACCGTGGAGTGGTTTATGACACCAGTTCCATTGAGAGAATCCTGGTTTCCATTGTAGTCCGCGAAAAGAATGTGGACAAAACCATTCATGCCATTCTCAAGCTGCTCATACCGGCGAGATCGGTGACGGACGTATCTTCGTCATACCCGTTGAAGATGCCATCCGCATCCGTACAGGAGAACGTGGAGATATTGCCTTGTACAATGCAGAACAAGAGAAATAACTCATTACACACCCCGGTCAAAACTACTCTACAAAGTAAAAATCATACTACAACTTAAGCGAAAAAATTATGGATACAACTAATAGAAAAGGTATGGAAAAACTATACCTGAAAAGACTCTTTATACTTTTATTTCTGTTCCCAGCCAGCCTTTGGGCACAAGACGCACTATCGGAAACTCCTGTCAGGAGCACGGACACAGAAGCCATCAATGAAATTGTAACCGGTCTGAATACTGTATGGATGCTGCTGGCAGCCATGCTGGTATTCTTCATGCAACCGGGATTCGCTTTGGTGGAAGCTGGATTTATCCGCACCAAGAATACCGCCAACGTACTGATGAAGAATCTGATTGACTTTATGTTCGGCTCCATCCTCTTCTGGTTCATCGGTTTCGGATTGATGTTCGGTGTGGGAGGTTTCGTAGGCACGCCACATTTTTTCAACCTTGACATAATGGACAAAGTCATTGACAACGGACTACCCATTGAAGGGTTTCTGATCTTCCAAACCGTATTCTGTGCCACTGCAGCAACCATCGTATCAGGAGCTATGGCAGAACGTACTAAATTCTCCATGTACTTGGTATACACCATCTTCATCAGCGTACTGATTTATCCGGTATCAGGACACTGGACGTGGGGTGGCGGATGGCTGATGAATGGTGAAGAAAATTCTTTTATGACAAACATATTCGGAACCACCTTCCATGACTTCGCCGGTTCCACTGTCGTTCACTCAGTAGGCGGGTGGATTGCCCTGGTAGGTGCTGCCGTTCTAGGACCGCGTATCGGTAAATATGGTAAAGATGGCAGGTCTAAGGCTATCCCGGGACATAGCTTGACATTGGCTTGCCTGGGTGTATTCATTCTTTGGTTCGGTTGGTTTGGTTTTAATCCGGGTTCTCAACTGGCAGCAGCTACCGGTACTGATCAGACAGTTATCTCTCACGTATTCCTGACCACTAACCTGGCAGCATGCGCCGGTGGCTTCTTCGCTTTGACAGCAAGCTGGATAAAATATGGAAAACCTTCTTTGTCATTAACATTAAACGGTGTATTGGCAGGACTGGTCGGAGTCACCGCCGGATGTGATCTCGTTTCCCCCTTCGGAGCAGTCATGATCGGTGCCATCTGCGGCATCGTCATGATTTTCTCGGTAGACTTCATTGACCACATATTGAAAATAGACGATCCGGTCGGAGCCTCCTCTGTACATGGTGTTTGTGGTTGCCTCGGTACCATTCTTACCGGACTTTTCGCCACCGAAGAAGGACTGCTCTATGGTGGTGGTTACAACTTCCTGCTAGCACAACTGTTCGGTACAACAGTAGTAGGTTGCTGGGCAGCAGGTATGGGATACCTCATCTTCAAGGGATTGGACAAGATTCATGGTTTGCGCGTCCCGAACAGAATTGAAGAAGAAGGGCTCGACATTTATGAACATGGCGAATCTGCATACAACTAAAAGTCATTTTGAATCAAAATAATAAAGAGAAAATCATTCACTCTAAATAAATTAACAACTAAACAAATTTAGGTATTATGTCAAAATTAAGATTCCGAGTAGTTGAAACAGCTTTCAAGAAGAAAGCAGCAACAGTAGAAACACCTGCCCAAAGGCCCGGTGAATACTTTGCCAAGTATGTATTCAACCGTGAAAAAATGTTCAAATACCTGCCTAGCAATGTCTATGCCAAACTGACAGATGCTATGGACAATGGCGCTCCTTTGGACCGCAGCATCGCCGACGAAGTAGCCGCAGGCATGAAACGCTGGGCAACCGAACTGGGAGTAACCCACTATACCCACTGGTTCCAGCCGCTGACCGAAGGAACCGCCGAAAAACATGACGCGTTTGTAGAACACGACGGCAAGGGCGGAATGATGGAAGAATTCTCCGGCAAACTACTTGTACAGCAGGAACCCGATGCTTCCAGTTTCCCTAATGGCGGTATCCGCAATACCTTCGAGGCACGTGGCTACAGTGCATGGGACCCCTCCTCCCCCGTATTCGTAGTAGACGACACCCTGTGCATCCCCACCGTATTTATCGCCTACACCGGCGAGTCCCTCGACTACAAGGCCCCTCTGTTGAAAGCGTTAAGTGCTGTAAATAAAGCAGCAGTTGATGTCTGCCATTATTTTAATCCCGAAGTAAAGAAAGTAATGGCCTATTTAGGATGGGAACAAGAATACTTTCTAGTAGACGAAGGCCTGTACGCCGCACGCCCCGACCTATTACTGACCGGACGTACCCTGATGGGACACGAAGCCAGCAAAAACCAACAGTTGGAAGACCATTACTTCGGGGCCATCCCTACCCGTGTGGCAGCTTTCATGAAAGACCTGGAAATCCAAGCATTGGAACTGGGCATCCCCGTAAAGACCCGCCACAACGAAGTGGCTCCCAACCAATTCGAACTGGCTCCCATTTTCGAAGAATGTAATCTGGCCGTAGATCACAATATGCTCATCATGTCACTGATGCGCAAAGTAGCCCGTAATCATGGTTTCCGTCTGCTGCTACACGAAAAGCCATTCAAGGGAGTTAACGGATCAGGCAAGCACAACAACTGGTCATTAGGTACAGATACCGGTATCCTGCTGATGGCTCCCGGAAAGACAGCCGAAGACAACCTGCGTTTCATTACTTTTGTCGTCAATACCCTGATGGCAGTTTACCACCATAACGGATTGCTGAAGGCTCCATCATGAGTGCCACCAATGCACATCGTCTGGGAGCCAACGAGGCACCTCCCGCCATCATCTCTTCTTTTTTGGGCAAACAGCTGACACAAGTGCTGGATCACATGGAAGAAAGTGCAAATGATGACCTTATTTCGCTGGCTGGCAAACAGGGAATGAAGCTGGATATCCCTCAGATTCCCGAATTGCTGATTGATAACACTGACCGCAACCGCACCTCTCCTTTCGCCTTTACAGGCAATCGCTTTGAATTCCGTGCCGTAGGTTCGGAAGCCAACTGTGCCAGTGCCATGATTGCACTGAACACGGCGGTGGCGCACCAGTTGACAAGATTCAAAAAGGATGTGGATGCATTGATTGAAAAGGGAGAGCCAAAAATCTCCGCCATCGTGGAAATCATCCGCCAATACATCAAGGAATGCAAACCTATCCGGTTCGATGGCAACGGTTATTCAGACGAATGGAAAGCTGAGGCTGCCAAACGCGGTCTGGACTGCGAAACCAGTTGTCCGCTGATATTCGACAATTACCTGAAACCCGAAAGCATCGCCATGTTCGAAGCAACAGGCGTCATGACGCGCAAAGAACTGGAAGCCCGCAACGAAGTGAAGTGGGAAATGTACACAAAAAAAATCCAGATCGAGGCTCGTGTTCTCGGTGACCTAGCTATGAATCACATTATTCCCGTGGCTACCGAATACCAGAGCAAACTGATTGACAATGTATATAAAATGAAAGAATTATTCCCTGCAGAAAAAGCGTCCCGACTATCTGCCGAGAATATGAAACTTATTGAAGAGATTGCAGAACGCACCATCTTCATCACCGAGCATGTGGAAGCCATGGTGGAAGCACGTAAGGTGGCTAACAAGATAGAAAGTGAACGGGAGAAAGCAATCGCCTATCATGACACTATCGCCCCCATGCTGGAAGAGATACGTTATCACATTGACAAGCTGGAACTGATTGTTGACAATCAGATGTGGACATTACCTAAATACAGAGAATTGCTTTTTATTAGATAATTGCCCGAAATTATCTATTTCTTTTGTTGGTTGTTTTAAGTTTGCATGACAGGCTTTGTTGCGAAACAAGGCCTGTCTTTTTATTAGGTAGACACATCATAAACAAGAAAGATGAATTACAAGCAAGGCACCTTCACAAATGCTGTATCCGGGAAATGCTTCTCTATATAACGACAAATATAAGCCTCTGTATCTGCCTGAATGATTTTATCTTCTCCTTCGGGAAACAGATTGTACATCACTGTATGAAGCTTTATCCCTCTCCGTTCTATAGCCTCAAAACTCAATAATGTATGGTTGATACTTCCCAATCGTCCCGAAGTAACAAAAACTAAGGGGTAACCCGATTCCTGAATATAGTCTATAGTCAGGTTCTCCTCTGTCAACGGCACCATCAGCCCCCCGGCTCCTTCCACTAAAACAGCATCATAGCGCTCACTCAGCACCTCCGTGGCATGCTTTATTTTATCAAAATCAATGGTGCGGTTATCTATTCGTGAAGCCAAATGGGGAGAAGCCGGATAAGAAAATATTTCAGGTTTGGTAAGTCCCTGCTCATCCTCAGGCAAATACTCCGTCCCCATCAGACGACGATGCAACTCAATATCCTCCGAATAACCTTCCGGATTTCCTGTCTGTATGAATTTTTGAGTAATAGTACGACATCCTTGTTTGTTCCAAAGATGTGCCAGATAGGCCGTGGCATAACTTTTACCAATATTTGTATCAATACCACTTACGAAAAATACATTCTGTTTCATGATTCTTTTTATTTCTATTGTCTTTTCTTTGCAATAATATAAATAGGATGATAAGTCAAAGTCACCGAACGACCATCACTGAACAAACGGGCATACTTGTCACAGAAATCCTGCAAATTCCTTTTAGTCCACGCTTGTTGCCTGACAGCAGCCACCCCGGTATGTTTCAAGTGATAAAGCACTTCGAGCGGAGTGCCAAAAGTCAGACAGATACGTTCCTCATGAGCCTTCACGATCTCATAGTGTATGCGCAGTGCTTCTTCTAACTCCTCTAAAGAACGATAGTGAAGACCGCTGCCGGTAACCGATGCAACTTCTTTCAGATTATCCCTGCCGAACGTAGTAAAAGCAAAATATCCTTTCTGCTTCAACAAAGTATTACAACGTTCAAAAAACAGCTCGGGAGAAACAAACCACTGTAATGCCGAGCATGATACAATCAAATCCTGTCCTTTTGGAAAAGGAAGGGACTCGGCATCCCCTGCCAGAAAGATAGCCCGCCCGCTTCCCAACAAATCGGTGAAACAAGTACTCATCTCCTGACAAATATCATTCAACACCAGTTTTTCAGGATGGAGGGTTTCCATCAGCCTGCGGGTAAGAAAGCCCGTCCCGCTACCAATTTCCAATATCCGGCCGCACGGACGGGGCAAATAATGATTTAGCATATCACTCATGCGGTATGCAATCTGCTTTTGAACCACCGCCTCACGGTTATAACTCTCTACAGCGCGGGAAAAGCGACGGGTTATCAATTGCTTATTAATCATACGTTTTCATTTTAAATGACAGACGGGCATAGCAAATCTCTCATTATTTCTTCTGAATAATGAGGAATATCATACTCTGCCACTTCCGTCCCGGTCCATGCATTTCTTTGGTTGACCGCCGTAAAAATCAAATCATTCTTGCCTATAACAGCCCGTTCCCATGCAAAACTGGGAACAGCGCAAGATTTTACCTGTTCTCCAATCCTCCGAAGCTCTTCTTGCAGTTCCTCTACCGCACGTTGCGGACGTTTCGACAAGAATGTTTCCAGATTCTCCTTTTTCAAACACATCCTGCGGATAAACTTTTCCAGCGTAACCTCATTCAAGCCTTCCAGTGTTCCTTCAAAAACTTGCTGCGAAATACCTTTCAAATCATCGACAGGAGTTACCGTGCCATTTAAAGCAACACTCTCACAAATGGGCAAGTCCATATCCTGCAATACCATAGACGCGGCCCATACTCCCATAGACCAGGCTATCAGACGAATCTCCTGATAACCCTGCAACAGCGTGAAATCAAAATCCAGCGAACGATAATCATAACAAACCAACAGATCGCTATTTCCGGAGCAATAATCCATGAAAGGACATTCATCCATTCCCCAACCGGCAAAAAAAAGTGTCAATCGGGGAAAATAATTTTGTTGTATAAAATAATGTTTCATATCAATTCTATCAGACTTTTTATTTCTTCTTCAGTAATATCCGCTGTCAACGAAAAACGGATACGCGATGTTCCTTCGGGCACAGTAGGAGGACGCACCGGCAACGCATAAAAACCTTTACGCTGCAAGAAATCGGCCTTTAACACCGTATCACCGCTATCGCCTATCGTCATTGGCAGAATATGGCTGGTAGAAGGACAAGCGTAGCCTTTCTTTACCAACGCGTCTTTCAAAAGAGAGGATATCTTCTTCAACCTTTCCCTCCGGAAGCTGAAACTGTTCAAATGCTCCAGGATAAAGAATGTCCATAGCAAGTTGACAGGAGGAAGAGCCGTTGTAAATATGAATGTACGCATTTTATTGACCAAATAATCACGGATGGTCTTCGAACAAACAATATAGCCTCCTACCGAGGCTAACGCTTTACCAAAAGTTCCACATAAGAAATCGATGTCAGCCACACAATCCTGTTCTTCCGCACACCCCAGGCCATGCATCCCCCGCACCCCTACAGCATGCGCTTCATCCACATACAGCAATACATTATCATATTGTTGCTTCAAAGTGACCAAACGACGGAGATCGGCCTCATCACCGTCCATACTGAAAATACTTTCGGTTACAATAATTATTCTATCATACCCGGCATGATTGGAAACCAGCAACTGTTCCAATTGTTCGTACCGGTTATGCCGGTATCGGATACACTTGGCCGCCGATAAACGAATGCCGTCAATAATACTGGCATGTACCAGTTTATCGGCAAGGATCAATGTACGAGTATCGCTCACTGCAGGAAGAATACCGGCATTCATGTGATAACCACTATTAAAAACCAACGCGCTTTCCTTCCGATACAGTCGGGCAAGCAAATCCTCTATCTGAACATAGATATCAAAATTTCCTGTCAGCAGCCGAGAGGATGAAGAGGAAGGAAGAAAGGTGTCGGGAATAAGACTTTGCAAGAATTCCGTACGTAATGGCAGATAAGCAGCCAATCCCAGATAATCGTTGGATGAAAGGTTAAGCATCACTTTTCCATTCACCTCCACCTCTCTTCCCAAATGACGGATAACAGGCAACTTACGAAGATTACTTTTATTTTCAAGCAGGGCTAATTCCCTTTCCCAATCTGTTAATGAATTCATTTTTTCTATTTCTCTCAGTACTATCACTTATTCTTTTAATTCTCTTACTATCTTCACCAGTGAATGCGTCAATTTGCTCAATTCTCCAGGCTGAATTATAAAAGGCGGCATGATATACACCAGTTTTCCAAAAGGACGTACCCATACCCCTTCTTCAACAAAACGACGTTGCATGAAAGCCATATCTACCGGTTTCTTCACTTCAATAACCCCGATAGCTCCCAATACACGCACATCAGCCACTTGTGGCAATAAAGCAGCAGGGGCCAGCTCCCTCTTCAACTGTGATTCAATGGCCTTTACCTTTTCCTCCCAACTATATGAAAGCAATAATTCCACGGATGCTTTCGCTACGGCACAAGCCAACGGATTTCCCATAAAAGTAGGGCCGTGCATAAAGACTCCCGGATAACCGCCGGAAATTGTATCAGCCACATCATCACTGGCAAGGACAGCAGAGAAAGTCATGTATCCACCGGTCAGTGCCTTGCCTATGCACATGATATCGGGCTGGACACCCGCATGCTCCCAAGCAAACAGTTTCCCCGTCCTTCCGAAACCTGTCGCTATCTCATCAAAGATTAACAACAGCCGATATTGCCTGCAAAGTTTCTCTGCCTGGCGTAAAAACTCAGGATGATAAAAACGCATTCCGCCCGCCCCTTGTACAATAGGTTCCAGAATCAATGCGGCCATCTCTTCATGATGCTGTTCCAATATTTCCCTCAAGGGCTCTATATCCTCTTCATACCAGATTCCGTCAAAGCGCGACCGGGGAGCAGGAACAAAATAACGCACAGGCAATGTAGGGCCAAAAATATGATGCATACCGGTCACCGGATCACAAACAGACATGGCATTCCACGTATCTCCATGATATCCGGACTGAATAGTTACAAAATTATTTTTCTTTTCCTTCCCTTGCGCATACCAATATTGCACGGCCATTTTCAATGCCACTTCCACCGCAACCGAACCGGAGTCAGCATAAAATATTTTCTGCATACGGGGAGGAACAATCTTCAACAACAACCTGCCTAATTCGATGGCCGGATCGTGTGTCAGTCCGCCGAACATGACATGGCTCATACGGTCTATCTGTTCCTTGAGCGCTTGGTTCAATACCGGATGATTGTATCCATGTACCATGCACCACCACGAAGACATCCCTTCTATCAAACATCTTCCGTCCTCCAATTCTATATATACTCCATCCGCCCGTCTTACTTTATAAGTGGGCAGCGGATGAGTAGTCGATGTATAAGGATGCCATAAATGCTCCCTGTCAAAATTTTCCATATATTACTTCCTTATTGTTATAATAACTTTATAATGTATCAAAGCGAATACCCGGCCTCTTCTATCAATATTTTATCTTCTGATACTTTTGAACCTAATGTAGTCAGCAAATCTCCCACAATGGCAGAATTAATACCGATATACAATGCTTTCTTTACAGCTTCCACACTCATCAGTGAACGCCCTCCGGCAAAACGAAGAAATGCTGTGGGATTGATAAAACGGAATAAAGCGATGGTTGTCAGAATCTCCACCTCTGCAAGACGATCCATTTTTTCCAATGGAGTGCCGGGTATAGGCTGCAACAGGTTTATAGGAATAGACTGTACTTCCAATTCCCTCAGTGTAAAAGCAAACTCAATACGCTGTTCCATTGTTTCGCCCATGCCGATGATTCCTCCGCTGCATACATCCATCCCCACCCTGCGTGCTGCCTGCAACGTTTCTAATTTCTGTTCTTGTGTATGAGTAGAACATAGAGATGAAAAATAAGAGGGAGCCGTTTCCAGATTACAATGATAACGGGTGATGCCTGCCTTAAACAGCCGTCTCAATTCCGCCTCATCCAGCAATCCTAAAGAAGCGCATAACTGAATATGCGAATGCGCACGCATGTATTCTGTTGTCTCACATAGCCGGTTCAAGTTCCGGCTACCCGGTTTCCTGCCACTGGTCACCAAAGAAAAACGGGATACTCCCTGCGCTTCGTTATACAAAGCATGGCGCAGACATTCTTCCTTCCCAACCAAATCATAAACATCCACTTTTGTTTCATAATGTGCAGACTGTGCGCACCATTTACAATTCTCAGGACATTTACCGGATTTAGCATTGATGATGGAACACATATCGAATTTCCGGGAAGCCCAGACCTGTGTTATCTCATGAGCTGCATCATACAAATCCTGTTTCTCTGCCTTGCAGGACAGCCAACAGGCTTCTTCTACGGTAATCTTCTCACCGCCCAGCACTTTGTTTCTTATTTCATTCAGCATCATATACAGTTCATATTAAGACAAAAAAGCCGAAAAGATGCATGGCACATCTTTCCGGCAAACAATATTTATTCAAATAAAAAAGACAAATCACATCAGCCACCTGTGGTTGAGGCAGTTGGGTCCGAAGCATTTGCAACATAGATTCAACAGGGGGCATTCCTTCTTCATATTCCTCTCCAGCATCCTCTTTTCGTGCGGAAGAACAAACAGAGAATGCCGTGCAAACATTTGCCTGTTTACCCAACGATACATCGGCAATCTCCTTTTTCAGGTTACCAATAGTTACACATTTGCCCAAACTATAAAATATAGCGTACTTCTTCCGGTTCCAATAGCGGAAACGTATCGTATGTTTATTCTGGCACAATTGTTTCATATTTTTTCGTATCTGAGATTGGCAAAGGTAAATAAAATATTCAATGCAGCAAACTTTTATATAGAAAAACACCGTTCCGCCTCTTCCAACCTTAAAACCAGTTTTCCGAAAGCACAACGGTGAATTCTTAAGTCCTTTATACTATTTCTGTTATTCTTCTTTCTTCGAAGCAGCTTTCTTGGCAACCGGCTTCTTTGCCGCCGCTTTCTTTGCCGCCGCCGGTTTCTTGGCAGCAGGTTCTTTCTTTACGGCAGGAGCTTTCTTGCTTCAGCTTTCTCCAGTTTAGCCTGCAATCTCTCCACTTCCTTGTTCAAAGCCACCAATTCCTCGCCCTGGTTCTTAATGGTAGTAAGCAACGAATTTAATTCTTCGTTATCCATATCCACCGGATACAACGAATTGACACGACTTATAAAATCACCCAAAATATTCATGTAGTTGGTGAAAGCATCATACGGAGAATCATAAATTCCACGATTCAACCAAATACCGGTATTCTTAGTGGTCATGAAGCGGAAATTATTACTTGCCTGCAAATAATCCCAATCCTGCTTAATACGGCGATCATCGCACAAATGAACACGTTCTGCCACACTATAAAGTTTATTGAAAGCCTCACGCTGCATCACATTGCCTAACCACGGACTGATATCGCGTTCCTCGTCTACCCATGACATAGGATAAGGAACATCCACCTGATCCACAGATTTCAGTTTGGTAATGATATCGGTCGGAGTAGAGAAAGTAACCCCTCTTTCTTTTGCGCAGACAGGCAGTGCTTTCATAAATTCCAGAATATTGGAAGACAATGGCTGGGCGATACCCAAAGCAGAAAGTTCCATGAAAATATTGATAACCTGTTCCTCCTCCGGCAAAGCTGCAATCCAATCTATATATTTGTCGGCAAACAACGGATATTCATTCCATTCGGAATTAGAGAAACGCAGACTGATGTCATCAGACAATTTGAAATCGCGAAGCAATAACTTCAAGTTCGGATTCATGGCGCAATGATACAGATAGTGCGGACTCTTCCAACCCAAAATATGTTTTGCACCTTCAGTCAACATACCTTTAAAGCCCATATCAGCTATCGTAGCGCCAATATCATTCGAATAAATCAAGCTGGAGTTACGGAATACTTTCGGCTCCTTGCCAAATATTTGTTTAATCTTGGTACGCATACGTTCCACTTCTTCGCGGAAACAATCTTCATTAGCCAATGAGGAAAGACCGTGAGAATAAGGTTCGCACAAGAATTCGCAACATCCGGTCTCATTCAACTGATGCAACAACTCGATTACACCAGGCGCATGCACTTCCAACTGTTCCAGCGCCACACCCGAGATAGACAAAGCCACCTTGAAAGTATCACCGTGATTCTTTGCCATTTCAATCAACGCACTCAGCGCAGGAATATACGAGCGTTCGGCTATATCACTGATGCCGCGCTCATTTTCATAATCATCATAATAATAATGGTCACGGCCTATATCAAAACAGCGATAGCGTTTCAGATGGATAATTTGATGTATTTCAAAATAAAGACAGATAGTTCTCATTTTTGTATATTGTTTCGTTATTTACCATAGTTTCTTAACACATCCTCGTAAGGCACGAATTCTCAGCCTACCTTTTCCCAAGTAATTCCGTCCACTTCCCTTTTTCCTTCTTCCTGCAGATATTGGAAAAGAGAAGGATTCGTACAAATTGAATAGATGGCATCGGCCATTGCGTTGATATCCCAATAATCGGTCTTGATTACTTTATCCAAAATTTCACCGCAACCCGATTGTTTTGAGATGATAGAAGGAGTTCCGCACTGCATAGCCTCCAAAGGAGCAATACCAAAAGGTTCTGACACAGAAGGCATTACGAATACATCACTGTTTTTATATGCTTCATAAACCTGACGCCCACGCTGGAACCCCGGGAAGTGAAAACGGTCTGCAATACCTCGTTCCGCAGCCAGATTGATCATGGCATCCAGCATGTCTCCCGATCCTGCCATTACAAAACGGATATTACGGGTACGCTTCAAGACCAATGCGGCGGCTTCCACAAAATACTCGGGTCCTTTCTGCATCGTGATACGCCCCAGGAAAGTCACCACTTTTTCTTTCGAATGATCAGGACGAGGAATGTCCAGCAAATCTTGCGAAAGCGGATAAACGGCATTGTGCATGGCAAAACATTTGCGCGGGTCTTGATGATATTGGTGAATAACTGTCTGACGGGTCAGCTCGGACACACACATAATACAATCGGCATGATCCATGCCATTCTTTTCCATAGCATATACCGTAGGATTCACCTTACCGCGCGAACGGTCAAAATCAGTAGCATGCACATGGATACACAAAGGTTTGCCACTTACCAGCTTGGCATGCACACCAGCCGGATAAGTCAGCCAGTCGTGCGCATGGATAATATCAAATTCTTGCTGGCGCGCAACCACCCCTGCAATAATAGAAAAATTATTGATCTCATCATGAAGGTTTCCCGGATAGCCGCCGGCAAACTCCATACACCCCAGGTCATTGACGTGCATGTACGAGAAATCAGAATAGATATGATCACGGAAAGCATAATACTGTTCCGGAGTCGAAGTCGAAAGACGTGACTTTAAGTAATCGTAATTCACATCACGCCACACAATGGGCACTTGGTTCATGCCTATAATGTTCAGAAACTTTTCTTCGTCGCCGCAAGGTTTGGGCAAACAGAAGGTTGTTTCCATATCACCTTGCAGGCTCAAACCTTTTGTTATACCGTAAGATGCTACAGCAAGACCACCATATATTTTGGGAGGAAATTCCCATCCAAACATTAATACTTTCATACAGGTCCCTCCTTTCAATAATTGTATTTACTCAATAAATATAATACTCGCAATATCTCTGCCACATTCATAGCGAATGATACAGCTCCACGACCTTTGAAAGGCGGGTTACCATCAAACAGTTCAGGTATAGAGCCAATACAATGAGAAGTCATTTCGTCTTCGTAGCCTATCAGCTGACGCTCCACAAATCCTATACCACTCATCTTATAAATACGAAGGTAAGCTTCAAAATAGAAGCCTGCCAGCCAGGGCCATGCGGTACCTTGATGATAAGCATAATCACGCTGCATCTGAGGACCTACATAATTTGGGTTGTAACCACCACTCTTCGGGCTGAGCGAACGGAGCCTTTCGGGGTAAGCAGTTCTTTGGTCACAATGTCCAACACCCCTTTCTTCTGACGGGCATCAAGCGGAGAATAGTCGAATGCTACAGTAAATATCATGTTCGGACGCACGCTCCAGTCCATCATATTGCCATCCACATAATCCAGTAAATAACCATACTCATTCAAGAAAGTATCCACGAAAGCCTTCCCCGTCTTTTCTGCCAATACATTTAACGCATCAGCCAAATTATTGTTTCCACCTTCGCTCAATAGTTCACTTGTAAAGCGTAAAGCATTATACCACAAAGCATTAATTTCTACGATATAGCCTGTACGAGGAATCACAGGGCGTCCGTTTGCGGTAGAATTCATCCATGTGATAGCCTTTTCTGTGCCGTTGGCATATAGCAGACCGTTGGAATGCAAGAAAAGGTTCGGATGATTCTCCCGGCGAAGGTACTCCATAATATCTTGCAACAATGTACCATATTTCTCACGGCATTGGTCGCGCGACACCATCTTGGCATATTGCTGGATACACCACACCGCCCAAAGCAAAACATCAGGATGCTCCATTTCGTACACTTTAACATCATCAGGCTCATCATTAATAAAGTCATGAATTGCCTTGCGGGCCGTTTCCATCACCATTTCAAACTTAGCCACTTCATCAATCGCCAATGTCAATCCCGGCAGGGAAATAAACATATCGCGCGCACGGCATTTAAACCACGGATATCCTGCCAGAATATAAAACTCATTTCCTTGTTTATTCAAGAACTGATGAGCAGCATTTATCAGACAGTGCTGGAAATTATCACGTGGAGTACGTTCTTCCACCTCTTCTTCAAAGGTTCTCTTTAATGTACGGGTACTGGCCTCGGACACACCTCCTGAAAAGACGATGCTTTCACCTTTCTTTATGTCCACTTCAAAATAACCCGGGACGTACAAATCTTCATTAAAATCATATCCTCTCTCCTGCTCTTTGGGATACTCAATTCCCCGATACCAATCCGGCTGATAGTGGAATTCGTTCTTCTTGTTCAATTGCATATATAATTCGGGATAGCCCGGATACATGCATGTCTTAATTCCATTATCCACCTCCTGATAGTCACGACTGGCTTGTGCGTTCTCATGAGTATACTGACGGACACTGCGGAAAGCCAGAAACGGACGCAAACGCAACGTAGTGGCCGAATGTGCCTCCAACAAAGTATAACGGATTAAAATTCTATTTTCATGATGAACGAAAAGCTTTTCCTTCTTCAGAATCACACCACCTACCCGATATATAGTGGTAGGAACTTTCTCACACTCGAATTCCCGGATATACTTGTGTCCCCTTGGGCTGTAATTGTCGCCTGATACTTATGAAGTCCCAGATTAAATTCAGCGCCGTGTTGTATCACTGTTTCATCCAACGACGATAGCAATACATGGTTTTCATCATCCAGTTCAGGCACCGGAATGACAAGCAATCCATGATATTTTCTCGTATTGCAATCAACAATGGTTGTACAATGGTAAGCCCCTGAACGGTTTGTGCGGAGAATTTCTTTCGGTAATGATTCCCCGAGGTTCGTCATAAGAGTCTTGTCAAATCGTAAGTAACTCATAGTTGTTATTTTAAGGTTATAAATCAAATTTCCATATCAATTTATGTCACATATTATTTTTGTATGCAACGCTCAAAATTAGTAATTAAATGGATAAAGCAAAATTAAATAGCAAAATATTTTTCATTTTTCGCTCAAATATCCGTAGTATTGCACAGAAATCAGCATAATTATGACAAAATGAAACTTGAAATTCAAAAAATTCTATTGGCTTTTGCTCTTCCGTTATTACTTCTTTTCATTCTGTACACCCTGCGTACAATGGAAAGTGTCATGAATTGGGATTTTATCACCTGGGGCATATATCCCAGAGAAACCAAAGGAATAATGGGGATTTTCACTTCTCCATTGATACACGCTGATTGGGGACATTTATTTGCGAACACTTTTCCTCTTCTTTTTTTATTATGGTGTCTGCTCTACTTTTATCGTGATTTGGGCATTGGTATACTTTTTTTTCATCTGGATAGTCAGTGGAATACTTACATTTATAATAGGCAAGCCGGGATGGCATATAGGTGCCAGCAGTATAATTTATTCACTCGCCTTTTTTCTGTTCTTCAGTGGCATTCTCCGCAAACACGTCCCTTTAGTAGCCCTGTCGTTGCTTGTCACTTTTCTATATGGCAGTCTGGTATGGAACATGTTCCCGCAGTTCGCTCCTCCACCACTTCTTGGGAGGGACACTTGGGGGGGCGCGGCGGCCGGAATAGCCGCAGCCATATTGTTCAGACACAAAGGCCCCCAACAACCGGAACTTTTCATTGACGAGGAAGAGGAAGACAACAGCAGTCATCCGGAAAACGAAGAAGTCATTACGAATCCGGACCAAGAAAAAAAGAATGACTAAATCAATCTTTCCGCCACCATGAAGTTCAAAGGGCCGGAAGGCTGAAAGAAGCAATAACCCGCTAACGGAATTAAATGAATGTTCATATCCTCCCTATTGTATAAGTCTTTTCTATCTTCAGATTAAACCTTTTTATACAGATATATTCTATCTCCATAGCCTTTGGAGTTATCTCCCAAGACTATGGAGTTAACTCCAAAGCTTATGGAGATAACTCCAAAGCTTGCGGAGATAAAACAAGCAGGAAGAAAAACCTTAACCACACGGCAGGAAAGGGTTAGGGATACAAACAAGATCTTTTAAGGATGAATCTGATTACAAGGCTTGCACTCTTTACAGAGAAAAATCCCCTAACACCCTTCTTTTAAAAAGGTAAAAAAGCATGTGGCAAGAAGATATGCATCTGGCCATATGTGGAAAGACTAAAACAGACTATTATTTTGCCATCTTAAATTTTAATGCATCATTTTACAACTGAAAAACAGGGTAATAAACCTTTCCGGACAGCATCATTCAAGCTTTAATACCTACTCATTACCAATTTTCATAAAATAATACCCATTTTTAGGTATTGCCCACCCTTTTACCCTCCCATAACTTTGCACCGATTTAAAATTATAAAAATTAAAGCAAAAATGAAAAGAAAGGTTTTATTGTTCTCATTATGCTTGTCGGCCTGTCTTGCAAACAGTTATGCAGAAAAAGCAATAAGTATAGATAAGGATAACACAGAGAAAACTACGGAGGAAGAACCTAAAAAAAAATCCCGGCTAACATTGGGAGGTTACGGAGAAGCAGTGTACACACGTAACTTTTATAGTGACAATATGTACCGCTATTCTAAAGCAGACAGTTACAAAGACTCTGACGGACACGGACGCGTAGACTTACCTCATGTAGTAATCATGATTGGCTACGATTTCGGAAAAGGATGGAGCATGGGTAGTGAAATAGAGTTTGAACATGGAGGAACAGAATCGGCTATAGAAGTAGAAGACGAAGAAGCCGGAGAATTTGAAAAAGAAATAGAACGTGGGGGTGAAGTGGCTTTGGAGCAGTTCTGGATTCAGAAATCTTTTTGCTCGGGCTTCAATATCCGCGCAGGCACATCATCGTGCCGATAGGACAAATAAACAACGCCCATCTTCCCACTCAGTTCTTTACAGTATATCGTCCTGAAGGTGAAAACACAATAATGCCTTGCACATGGCATGAAACCGGTCTTAGTGTATGGGGGCGTATAGGTGACTGGCGTTATGAGGCAATGGTTATTCCCGCATTGAATGCTAATATGTTCAATCATAGCGGATGGATTCATGATGGTTCTGCATCAGCCTATGAATTTAAAGTAGCCAACAATCTGGCAGGAGCGGCACGTATCGACAATTACTCTGTCAAAGGATTGCGTATGGGAATAAGCGGCTATATAGGTAACAGTTTCCAAAACGACATTATTAAAGATGAAAAATCCACCAAATATAAAGATGTGAAAGGAACAGTGGTCATAGGTGCATTCGACTTTGATTATAATGATCATAACTGGGTAGTACGCGGCAATTTTGATTATGGCCATCTGGGAGACGCTGATCTGATCTCCACTCACAACAAAAGCCAAGACAATAGCACACAGTCCCCTTATCCTCACACAGCCGTGGGCAAGACAGCCATTGCCGCCGGAATCGAGGCAGGATATGATATTTTTTTCTCAAGTAAAGAAAATGAGAGACAATGGTAAAAAACTATATGTATTTGGACGATATGAATACTATGACTCATATCATAAGGCTGCTAAAGGTTTCAGCAAATATGAATGGACTAAAAAACAACGCATGGCCGTCGGTTTGAACTACTATCCTATGAAAGACATCGTAGTAAAAGCCGAATACTCAAAACGCTTCTTGAAAAGCCAGTATAATAACGAACCCTCTTTTTCATTGGGCATAGCTTATGCAGGATTTTTCATTAAATAAACCCGATTATTCATTTTTTAAAATTAAATAGGTATGAAAAGTTTGTTAAAATTCCCCTTACTTGTTGCTGTAGCAACAATGATGAGTTGCAGTTTCAGCGCATGCAGTGATAACGATGATCCGACTCCGGATACCGGTACGTCTGAAACAGATGCAAAATTCGAAGCAATCGCAAAACAGTATCTTGATCACACGGTATATGTTACTTACAAGAACCTGGCTGATGAAACCGAACAGCTAGTAAAAGATTTACAAGCATTAAAAAGCAGCAAGACTGATGCAAATGTAAAAGCTACCTGCGAAACCTTCCTTGAAGCACGTGCATGGTGGGAAAAGAGTGAAGCTTTCCTGTATGGGGCAGCTACCGATTTCGGTATCGACCCGCATATTGACTCATGGCCTTTGGACTTGGACGGATTACAGACCGCACTGAAAAATACGGAACAGGTAGAAGCAATGGGTGGTGAAGACGGAGATATTTATGCCGGCGAGAAATTGGGTAATTCTTTATTAGGATTTCATGGTATTGAATACATCCTTTTCGAAGATGGTAGCCCCAAATCAGTTTCTAAAATCAGTGACTTACATCTGACTTACGCCGTAGCTGTAGCTGGTGATTTGCGTAACCGTTGCTGGCAGCTGGAACTTTCATGGAGAGGCGAAAGTGCTGTCAATGCCGACCGTGTCGCTAAAGTCGCAAATGAGTTAGAACTGCCTTACACTGTAAACAGTGGTGAATATTCTTATGGTGAGAATATGCTGAATGCAGGAAAAGCAGGTAGTACATACGCCAGCTGGACATTGGCCATGCAAGCTATCATTGACGGCTGCAAGACTATCGCAGATGAAGTAGGAACTTCTAAAATAGGAAAACCTTATAGCGGAGAAGACCCTGCTTATATAGAATCACCATACAGTCACAAGTCCATTCTAGACTTTTATGACAACATCATCAGTATTCAGAATGCTTACATGGGCGGTATAGAAAATGAACGTGACGAAACCAACTCACTACACAACTATATTGCTGGAGTAGATAAAGAACTGGATACAAAAGTTGTAAATGCCATAAACAATGCTCTGACCAAAATCAATGCCATGGCAGCTCCATTTGTAAACAATATTAAAGATCCAAGTGCAGGTGAAGCAATTAAAGCTTGTCAGGATCTTGATGCCATATTGTCTGATGTTAAAACAGCTTTAAGAAACAATTAAAAAGAACTGTTTACCCCAATGACCACAAAGGATCTGCAAGAGGGTGTCCGGAAAAGGTCTATTGTACTATCTTTTGCTGTAGATGGTGATTTTACATTCGCTCCAAGCACCGGCTTTGTGCTGCCGGATGTCCCCTCTACAACAGACATGATAGTGAAAAAGACCGGGGGAGGACAACCTTATGTAGATTCTTTGGTATATAAATTTGAAAAGTAACTAACTTTAAACATTCTTATATGAATAAGTTATTTAAAATACACTGGCTTGCTGCTCTATGCGGCCTTACAATGCTCTCGCTAACAGCCTGTAATGACGATGACAATCCGGAAAACAAATCTCCGGAAGTCAATCCTGATATCAACGTAAATGTAGAGACCTATGCAGGCGGAGAATTGGGTACAACCTTCAACAATTCCGCTTCTGCTTATGAAGATCCTACTCCTGCAACGGAAAATGCAGGTATGACCGACAAATTCAAATATGGGGAATATTTCTTTGAACGTTCTTATACGCAGAATTCCAAACCTTTCAATGGTTTGGGACCGCTTTATATCCGCAATTCATGTATGAACTGCCACCCCGGATACGGTCATGGCAAACGGGTAGACCGTTATCGTGCTGATGACTGGGGAAATGGATATCTACTTGTTGTGACCGATGGAAAGGATAACTACCTAAGTTCTTTAACGGGAATGCCTCAAACCAAAGCTGTAGCCCCTTTCAAAGCACCAATAGATGAAGATAAGATAAAAATAGACTGGCTGCCTTACACAGACGAATGGGGAAATAAATTTCCTGACGGAGAAACATACAGTCTGATCTATCCGGAAGTGACTATTCCTCAAGATGCATACTACGTACCTTTGGAGGCTACTTATAATCAAGTTGTCACCCCTGTCAACTACTCTGATGTAGTAGTTTTGCTGGAATCTACCATTGGTATCTACGGAACCGGATTACTAGATGCCATTCCCGATGATTCGTTGAAAGCAGAATATGCACGTCAGGAAAAAGCAGGTGTAAAATTGAATCCAGCCATCTTCGCAAACGGAGAGTGGACTTCACTCTATAAGGGACTTACAGGTAAACAATATCCCAAACGTTATACTTACGCTTTGACCAGATCTTCCATACAGGATGGTCCCGGTGCCAATGCAATCTGGAACATCACCAATGTTACCCGTAGTGACCGCCGTTATCACTACATGACTGACACGTATGCCAAAACAGCCTCCAAAGACCCGGATGTACAAAAAGATTTTTATAACTATTTCCCTGAATGGAAACAGACCGGTAATGTAGAACAAGATATATACAACTATCTGATGAATAAGGAACTTCCGGTGGAAATGACAGACGAAGATTATGTAAACTTCATGATATGGCACAGAGGACTGGCAGTTCCTGCCGCACGGAATCTGGATGACGAAACAGTTCAGAGAGGTCACAAATTATTCCGTGAAATAGGCTGTGCTACTTGCCATCGTCCGTCATGGACTACAGGAGACGATAATTATCCCGATCCGAACGGATACTTCAAAGATGGTGACAGCCGTCTGCCACGCTATCCACACCAAACTATCTGGCCATATTCAGATATGGTTCAACACCGCCTGGAAATGAAGAACAATATCCGCACGGGATGGTGCCGTACCACTCCTCTTTGGGGACGCGGACTTTCCTTAATCTGTGCCGGACACAGCGACCGTTTGCATGACTGTCGTGCACGTAATGTCATTGAAGCCATTATGTGGCATGGAGCTTCAAATAGTGACGCACGCTGGAGCATTGACAAGTTCCGCGAACTCAGTAAAGAAGATCGTGACGCCATCGTCAAATTTATTGATGCCATTTAAGCAATGAAACAGATTGTCTCCCTCCTGAATCCTATCACCAATAATATGACAGGACATTCAGGGGGATGAGACAAATTCAAGATTCACCTTCTGGTTATCTTTCAGAAAATTATAACTACATGAAATTATTAAAACGAACTGCCTTCAGTCTGCTAGGCATATTACTTCTGATTCTTACTATAGCTACTATATTGGAAAAAATATATGGTACGGACTTTGTAAACGAGTATATCTACAGTTCCGTACCTTTTGTCATTTTATGGGGAGTAACCGCAATTACTTCCTTATTATACATCATAAAAAGCAAACTGCATCGTCAGCCTGTTATTTTTTGCTTCATCTTTCTCTTCTCTTTATATTGGCAGGGGCATTCACCACATGGATATATGGAGAACAAGGCACTATGCGTGTCCGCCAAGGAGAACAACAGACCTCTTTCACCGATTCCAAAGGAATTTCCCACCAGCTACCTTTCAGCATCACACTAAACCAATTTGAAATTATTTATTACAAAGGAACCTTGCTCCAATGGACTTTATCAGTCATATTTCAGTAGCAGACAAAGACTGCCACCGCCAGATACAGGGGAAGGTTTCCATGAATCATATATTTTCATACCAGCACTATCGCTTTTATCAATCAGGCTACAGTGAAGATAATGAAGGAAGCGTATTTAGTGTATCTCATGATCCTTATGGTATAGGAATCACTTATGCAGGATATACTTTATTGCTACTTTCCACCGTTTTCTTTTTCTTCAGCCCGCAAAGTCGGTTCCGCCAACTGCTGAAAAGCCCTTTGCTACACAGAAGCTTGACAGTCATCTTGCTTTTATTCGCATTCAGTCTCAACAGTAATTTTCTCAAAGCAAACAGTCCATCCCCCAAGGTGCTTCCGCGCGAAGTAGCCGAACATTTTGGAGATTTATATATTTTATACAACAACCGTATCTGTCCTTTACAAACCTTTGCCCGTGATTTTACAGTCAAACTTTACGGTAGTTCCTCATATAAAGGACTGACACCAGAAGAAGTACTTACCGGATGGCTGTTTTATTATGACAGTTGGAAAAATGAACCAATTATACGAATCAAGAGTAATGAAGCCCGTAAATTACTGGAAATAGAAGGGAATTACGCCAGGCTGAAAGACTATATCAGTACCATTAATGAATACAAGCTGGAAAAAATGATGAACCATATCCGTTCAGGAGAACAGGTGACTGACAAACGAGGCATAGAAGAAGCTGATGAGAAATTCAATATCATCAATTTAGTATGTACGGTGCCATGATGAAAATATTCCCTTGTCGCAATATAGCCGGAAAGACATTGGAATGGTATTCGCAAAGCGACCAATTACCTCAAGATATGGATAATGACAAATGGGTATTCATTCGTAAATCTATGAGTTATGTAAACGAAATGATTGTGATGAAAAAGTACAATGATGCCTGCCTGTTATTAGAAAAAATCAAGAAATACCAGCAGAAAGAGTGTGACGGACTGCTTCCTGCAGATAATAAATTCAAGGCTGAGAAAATATATAATCAATTTGATTATAGCAAATCTGTCGCCATGGCATGTATTTGCATCGGCCTGATATGTTTTATCTATTATTGCCATTGCATGGCATCGCAAAAGAGAACAAGCCGGAAGGCAATCATAATATTGAATATTTTGCTATGGATTGTTTTTACCTATTTGTCGGCTGCTATCTGCCTGCGTGGTTATGTGAGCAATCATCTGCCATTGTCCAACGGCTTCGAAACCATGCAGTTCATGGCATGGTGTACGCTATTGCTCACTTTTCTGCTACAACGTAAATTCGCAATGTTGCTCCCTTTCGGTTTCCTGCTTTGCGGACTTACGCTGATGGTATCCATGCTGGGAGAATCAAACCCACAAATCACACAACTGATGCCGGTTCTGCAATCTCCATTATTGAGTATCCACGTAGTAGTTATCATGATCGCTTATTCGCTGCTGGCATTTATCATGCTGAATGGTGTAACAGCGGTCATACTCCACCAATCACAGAAAGAATGCAAAGAACAAATAGAACGATTGCAGATAATAAGCCAAATAATTCTTTATCCGGCAATTTTCTTACTCGCTATCGGTATTTTCATTGGTGCTGTATGGGCAAACGTATCATGGGGACGCTATTGGGGATGGGATCCTAAAGAAGTATGGGCCTTAATCACCATGCTGGTATATGCCTTGGCACTGCATCCGAGATCACTGCCATGGTTTCATCGCACCATGTTTTTTCATGTTTTCTGTATAACTGCTTTTATAACAGTACTGATTACTTACTTCGGAGTGAATTTTCTGTTAGGAGGAATGCATAGCTACGCAAACGGATAGCCCTCATCCATCAATGAAAAGCTATCCTTTCCGAAACAAATAGAAACCAACTTGGACAAAGAACCTGAAACACTATAAAAAAAGGAAATTACCCCATAAAAGAAGCACTCCCCGCGAATCACTTCGCAGGGAGACTACTAACTAATAACTAACTTGTGGTTTACGTAATTTTTATATGACTTATTTACAATGCAAAGATAAGGTTTGCCATCTGTCTGTGCAATCGCATGATATAGGTATTCTGGACAGTCAGACATCCCTATTTATAGCTATAATAAACGAAAGTAGAAAAGGTATCTATCAAAATCATTATTTGTAGGTATTGTCTGAGATTATTAAATGTTGCAATTTTGCCAAAAAGAATTTATCTTATTATACCGTAACCATTGATGTGGAGTTCTCTCTATTATTATTTCTCTGTAATGTTAGTCACAAAAGAGAGACTATAAAACCTTGTTCCAGGGAAGCATACCTTCGGAACAACAAAAAGTCCGGACTTGGGAAAGCCCGGACCTTTATTTTATATCCATCAATACAAGATATTAATACACCTCTACCTTTGCAGCAACAGCCTTGCATTTGTCACGCAAAGCGTCCAAGTCACTGCCATTAGGAGCATAACAAACCACAACCCCCATACGGCGATTCAATTTTGTATAAGGTTTACCAAAAATACGGAGATAAGTATTTGTCTCCTTACAAACTTCTTCCTCACCACGATAACGGGGAGCTTCCTTGCTGGCAATAGGAGAAAGAATCACTGCACTGGCCCCTATGCGTTCTTGTGTAATTTCAGGAATAGGAAGTCCTAACACCGCCCGCAGATGCAACTCAAACTCATTTAAATTCTGAGTACCTGCCAAAGTCACCATTCCGGTATCATGCGGACGGGGAGAAAGTTCGGAGAAATAAACTCCGTTTTCATGACTCAAGAAAAATTCAACTCCCCAGATTCCCGCACCAGTCAGAGCTGCCGTTACCTTATCAGCCATACGTTGCGCTTCCTTCAAATGTTCGGGATCAATATGTGCCGGTTGGAAACTTTCTCTATAATCTCCTCCTTTCTGTACATGTCCGATAGGCGGACAGAACAAAGTAGGACCGTTTTTCTGAGTGACGGTGAGCAAAGTTATCTCACTATCGAACTTAATAAATTCCTCAATGATCAATTCTTTAATATCTCCACGACTGCCTTCACACCCATAATGCCATGCCTGTTCCAACTCATCCGCGCTCTTGACCAAAGACTGGCCTTTACCGGATGAAGACATCAAAGGCTTCACCACACAGGGGAAACCAATTTCTTTTGCAGCTTCTTTCAACTCCTCCAGAGACTTGGCATAGAAATATTTGGCTGTCTTTAATCCTAATTCCTTAGCTGCCAAATCACGAATAGCCTTACGGTTCATCGTGAAATTCACAGCACGGGCACTCGGCACTACTTGGATACCTTCCTGTTCCAAATGATACAGACGTTCGGTACGGATAGCTTCAATTTCAGGCACAATTATATCCGGCTTGTGTTTGGCTACCACAGCATCCAATGCATCACCGTCAAGCATACTGAACACTTCAAATTCATCAGCCACCTGCATGGCCGGAGCACCTGCGTAAGAGTCGCAAGCAATAACATACTGCCCTTTACGTTTTGCCGCAATGACGAATTCTTTACCTAATTCGCCAGAACCCAGCAATAAAATCTTCTTAGTCATAGTATTTATATATGTTTGATATTCCTTACAAAAAACGGAGAGTTGAGAACAAGACACCTCTTGATTCCCAACTTTCCATCTGCAAAGATAGTGTATTTTATAAACTATACGATATCATTGAAGCAATATTTGGATCATTCAGTACAAAGAAAACACCCACTCCCAAAGCGATGAGCCACAATACGATAAATATAATTTTGGTTACAATGGACATGGGTTGCCAACCTCCAAAATGACGCATCAGCATGTGTATCAGCCTATAATAGGAATACCGATAACCAGAATACCTGCAACGGACATAGCGACAGTCAACCCCGGAGAGCTACCCACCGTAGCCCAATTAACTGCAGGCAGCACCTCATAAAGCACTGCCGGCAATGCAGCAATCAGCCCTGTGGCCGCCATCAGCAATGCAAAAAAGACAATCAATAATACAAACAATACAGGCGCACAGCAAATAGCAATGAAAACAAGCAGGAATTTGATAAGGAACCCCGCCACAGACACAATCCCCTCCCCTATCTTTTGCAAGATACTTCTAGGACGATCTGAGCGTACATAATCATTCACTTTTTCAAATCCGTCTGTTACAGTCTTGCCTATATTCTCCACATTAATAGCAGCCCCCTTCATGGCGAGTTTCTCGGGGGCGGTATGCGCCATAGGAATAATAATCCACGCTATGATATAAGCCAATATCACCCCATGAACAAAGAAGCCAAGAACCAATAGAATGATACGTACCCAAGTAACATCCCATCCCATATAAGCGGCCAATCCGGAAGCCACACCACCCAGCACTTTATTGTCCGGATCACGAAACAGACGGCGTACAGTGGTCCCTTTTGTCTTTTCCGAACCGGATGTTTCTCCATTCCCTTCACCAGAGAGTTCTTCAGGTTTACCCATCCGGGCTATGATTTCTTCCACATCCTCAATGGTAATAACCTGTTTGCCCTCATTCAAACGGTCAGCAAACAGTTCAGATATGCGTAATTCCATATCATGTACAATCTCCTCCGCACCTTCCTCACGACGAAAGTGAATGCGTAAATTAGCTAAATAATTATCCAACAAGTGGTAAGCGTCTTCGTCTATATGATAAACGGTACCTCCTAAATTTATGGTTAAAGTCTTTTTCATTGTATCCTGTTTTTAATTGTTTTTTAAATGATTCACTGTATTCGTCAACTCCTCCCAAGCAGTCTCCAATCCGCTAAGGAATATTTCACCCTGAGGAGTGAGATTATAATATTTACGAGGTGGTCCCTGAGTAGACTCTACCCATTCGTATGAGAGCAGGTCATCGTTTTTCAGCCGGGTAAGCAGCGGATAAAGCGTCCCTTCTACTACAATGAGCCGGGCTTCTTTCAATCTTTGAATGATATCCGAAGCATATGACGGCTCTTTGTGCAACAACAATAAAATGCAGTATTCCAGCATTCCTTTGCGCATCTGAGATCGTACATTGTCTACATTCATAATTTATAATACTTTGTTTGGCACAAATATATGTATTATATCAGTACCTTGTATTACATAGTTCTATTATTTTGCATAAATTAATATTTAAACAAGTAAAAGAAAGGAAGTTCCCTTTTTTTTGTTGTAAAAAGTTTATCTTTGTCTCTCGTTATAACCCTAAAAAGATATAAAGATCATGTTTACCATACAAAAAGCGACAACCAATGATATTCAGTTGATTAACGAGATGGCTCAGATTGTATTTCCGGCCACCTACCAGGAAATTCTTTCAAAAGAACAATTGGATTACATGATGGACTGGATGTACTCTCCGAAAAATCTGCGTAAACAAATAGAAGAAGAAGGGCACATCTATTACATAGCTTACAAAGATGGAGAAGCTGCCGGATATGTTTCCATACAGCCCGAAGGAGAACATTTATTTCATCTGCAGAAAATCTATGTACTTCCTCGTTTTCAAGGTTGCCGGTTGGGCAAAGCACTATTTGAGCAGGCCGTCAAAGCAATTAAAGAAATCCATCCCGGACCTTGCGAAATGCACTTGAATGTAAACCGTAACAATAAGGCTTTACAATTCTACCAACATTTAGGAATGGAAAAAGTTGCAGAAGGAGATTTCCATATAGGCAACGGATATTATATGAACGATTATATCATGGGACTGAAAATCTAACCCTATCTTACAAAAACAAAATGGACGAATATCATATCAACGGATTGACCATAAAAGAAAATTTGCTGCAACTGGCAGAAAATGGAAATAAAAAGTTCACCGAATCGCTGCATCCGGGAATAGAAAATGTATTGGGTATCCGCATCCCTGCCCTAAGGCGGTTAGGAGCACAAATTGCCAAAGATGACTGGGAGAGTTATCTACAGACTGCGGATACTTATTATATGGAAGAACGTATGTTGCAAGGTATGGTAATAAGCAATCTGAGAATGAAAGACATAGAAGCATATCTTTCACTGGTTGCCCGGTTTGTTACCATCATCAACAGTTGGTCTGTTTGTGACACTTTTGACTTTTACGGCAAACAACGGTTTGTTGACAAGAACAAGAAAAGGGTCTGGCTATTTTTGGAAAACTGGATGAAATCCGACAAAGAATATGAGATACGTTTCGGAGTAGTAATGGCAATGGCTCATTATATTGACGAAGAGTATATAAACAACGTATTGCAATGGATGGACCGGATCAGTCACGAAGGATATTATGTGAAGATGGCTGTAGCATGGGCTTTATCCGTATGTTATGTCAAATTTCCTCAAAAGACGGTGAACTATCTGAAGGAAAATCATTTAGATGACTTTACCTACAATAAAGCGCTACAAAAAATCATAGAATCTTATCGGGTAAGCACGGAGGACAAAGAAATCATCCGCAGCATGAAAAGAAAAAACAAATAATGTTCATTATTTACCGCAAAGAGGATTTGAATCCTTCCGAAAGAAATTCACCATTCATATTCGGAAAGATTCAAACTGCTCCAGCAGCTATTAATAATTGGGAAAAGTTATTCCTCCCAAACCAAATAAGCTGAAACCAGCCAATGATTCAATTTATTGCCATCCACCTGTTGTGCCTCAGGGATACTTACCTTAAAAGAATGTTTACCGGCCGGCAAGTCACCAATAACAGCCTCCTCAGGCATCACATCGCTACCCGGACACCAATTGGAACGGGATAAATCTGAAGAAGCCAAAGGTTCTTCAATCTCTTTTGTCGTATAACCCTTATCACCTATATATGCGGCAACTCGTGGTATCAGCCATACTCCCGTAGCCGGGTTAAAACGGCGGAAAGAAGCACAGTCGTCACGCCAAGGAATGAAATTCAACACCTCCTTGCCATCAACAGACACAATGTTTCGTTTCTCCACAAACTCATCTCCGCCACTATGCCCCCCGTGACCTGTAACAATATACTTCAAACGAACATTCTTGGCAGCTTTCGACATATCAAAATCCATCACCACATCTTTGCGTGAGAAAATATCCGGATAAGTCTGTCCGATATAATACACCGTATTCATCAAAGGCTTCACACGGCGCTCCGGCATCACGTCGCAAGTGATCTTACTCTCCTTCACGTCCAATTCCATGCTGGCCACATACCCCTCGGCAGTCCATGTATCAATATAAATTCCCACGTATGCCTCTCTCTCCAATGCCGGATAAAGATCGGTAATATCCTGCACCCAAGTCACACTCTTTTCCCATTTCGGGATATATACAGGACGTCTCTTGCTGCTCAAAGAATCATTATCCGAACTATAATACCCCACACCGAACGGGGTCATAAAACGCATCAGTCAAGGTAGGCACATAATCCTTACCCGGAACAATACCAATCATTTTTTCATATTTGGCACTGTCTACCGCAGGAAACGCCCTCTTGCCTTCGGCTATATTCATCAGATTGATCACCGATTCTTTGGGAAGCACAAAACAAGAGCCAGATTTATCCCAACGGTCACCATTGGAAGCTACAGTTACTTTCAGGGTAACATCCACATCTCTTTTGTAATCGGGCAAGGTTATTTTCTTTAAAATAATACGCCCGTTTACCAGACGGATCACTCCGTCAGCATTGGCAGGAGTATAATTAGGAAAAGAGTCGGGACGAAAACAAACAGGGGTCTTGTCGAATACTTGAATATGAGTATTTCCCAATGCCGGTAATTCTTTGTGATTTGCGGCATCGGCCGGCATCATAAAAGTTGCCGCCACAGCCAGTGGAGCAATAAAGGTCAGCAGGTTCATTCTTTTTAATTATAGGTTAGTAATCAAGGGTATATAAATTAATTTCACAAAAAAACTACACGGATTTACACAAATCTTCCGATCTGTATAAATCCATGTAATCTACAATAAAAAGGGGTTATTGATGCTGTTCACGCAACAAATCATTCACAGTCTTCACCGGATTAAAGGTACTCAACGGCACTTCAACGAAAACAGTGTTCCAGTCACTCATCGCACCATTCCACAAGCCCGGAAGTTCCAATGCTTTCAGTTCTCTACCGTTCTTTGATTTATAAGAGATAAAACCTGTAGCCTTATCCACATACTTCACCAAGTCGAATTTGTTTCCTTTATAATCTCGTACCGCACACACCAAATCCACCGGATTAAAGTGAGTACCTTTCTCGAACATCTCTTTCTTGGCCGGATCATTCATGTCAATCTGAGAACTTTCCAAAATTTGCAGTGAAACAGTACCATCCGCATTATAAGCCAGGAACGGGCCGCCTCCCGGTTCACCCACATTCTTCACCATACCGCATACACGCATCGGACGGTTTAACTTCTTACGCAGATAAATAACCAAATCGGCATCTTCCAGATCCTTGATATCCGGTTTGCGGCAACATAAAGTCTGCTGTAAGAAACGAATGATCTCTTCCAGCTGCGCATGTGTATATTTACCGCCATCCAGCAATTCCAAATATTCAAATACCTGCTTCTGCAGAGTAACCAGTACCCCCGCAATCAGCTTTTTATACGTAACAGTATCCTCTTTCAAGCGATCGGGCACCACATTATCTATATTCTTGATAAAGATAACATCGGCATCCAGGTCATTCAGATTCTCAATCAGCGCGCCATGCCCTCCCGGACGGAACAACAGTTTGCCTTTATCGCGGAAAGGTTTGTTCTCCATATCGGCAGCAACCGTATCCGTACTCGGTTTCTGTTCAGAAAATGACACATCATATTCTACTCCATACTTCTTTGCATAAACGGCAACCTTCTCTTCCACCAGCTTTGTGAACAATTCACGATGTTCCGTAGAAACGGTGAAATGCACATTCACTTTTCCGGTTCTGCCTGCCGCATACAACGCGCCTTCCACCAAATGTTCTTCCAGCGGCGTACGCACACCATCCGCATACCGATGGAATTTCAACAACCCCTTCGGTAATGCCCCATAGTTCAAGCCGGCAGCTTCCAGCAGATTGGCTACTATAGGTTTATAATCCTTCCCGGCCATCAAAGCATCAATATTCTTTCCTGTATTATCCATACAAGCCGCATTCAAGTCATTGTAGAATGCGAAGCTATGAATATGGTCGAAAAATTTCTTTTCGAAATCTGTCTTCGGAGTATTGTAATCAGCCCCCAGGAATTCGAACAAATTCTTGAACATGCGGCTGGCAGCACCAGAGGCGGGTACAAACTTCACGATGGTTTTCTCACCTTCCTTATATGTATCCCATGCTTCCAAATAATTTTTCATTTCAATTTCGGCGGGAGCCATGATTCCCTTTTCAACAGAAGCGGCCGCATCCAGCTTCAAAAATGGGAAACCCTTTTCAAAGCAAGCCAGTTGTTCTGCAATCTGCTTCTCGGAAATTCCTTTTTTCACTAATAAGTCTTTGTCTTCAGGTGTTAACATAAGTACATGATTTTATATGGTTTAAATAAATTGTTACCTTATTCTTTCACTATTAATTGCCCAAAATACAAAAAAATGCGAGAACACTACCTAATAAATAAAGAAAAAAACTACCTTTACCCTCGAAAAGATTTCACGTGTTATGGAAGAAAAAGCATTTTTCACAGCCAAAGAGCGTGAGCAACTGTTCGCCCTCTATAAACGATTGCTGCAATTATCCGGCGACACCTTGCAGAAGGGTGATTGCCATAAGTTAAAAATACACCTCATAAAAGCAGTTGCCGAAGGTAACCTGCCACGAAATTGTTTCGGGATGAATCCTATCATCAAAGATATGCAGACCGCCGTCATCGTGGCCGAAGAAATTGGGATGAAACGGGCTTCCATCCTGGGGATCATGCTGCACGAATCGGTAAAGAACCATTTATGCACCTTAGCATCTGTACAACAGGAATATGGAGAGGATGTAGCGGGGATCATACGCGGTCTTGTGAAAATCAATGAGCTATACTCCAAAAGCCCTACCATAGAATCGGAAAATTTCCGCAACCTGCTACTCTCTTTTGCCGAAGACATGCGTGTTATTCTGATCATCATTGCAGACCGCGTGAACCTGATGAGACAGATAAAGGAGACTCCCAATATAGAAGCACGCACCCAAGTAGCCAACGAAGCTGCCTATCTGTACGCACCGCTGGCACATAAGCTGGGGCTATACAAACTGAAATCGGAACTGGAAGACCTTTCCTTGAAATATACCGAACACGACGTATATTATCATATAAAGGACAAACTGAACGAAACGAAAGCCTCCCGTGACAAATACATAGCCGCCTTTATCGAACCGATACAGCACAAGCTGGAAGAAGCAGGATTAAAGTTCCACATGAAAGGGCGTACCAAGTCCATCCATTCCATCTATCAGAAAATGAAGAAACAGAAATGTCCCTTCGAAGGAGTATATGACTTGTTTGCCATCCGAATCATTCTGGACTCTCCCGTCGACAAGGAAAAACAAGAATGCTGGCAGGTATATTCCATTGTGACCGATATGTATATGCCCAATCCCAAACGTCTGCGCGACTGGCTCTCCGTACCCAAAAGTAACGGATACGAATCCTTACACACCACTGTAATGGGGCCTGAAGGCAAATGGGTGGAAGTACAGATACGCACCGAACGCATGGACGAGATAGCAGAACGTGGTCTGGCAGCCCACTGGCGTTACAAAGGCGTAAAAGGAGAAAGCGGTTTAGATGAATGGCTGACCTCCATCCGGGAAACACTGGAGAACGCCGACAGTGACCTGGAAGTGATGGACCAGTTCAAACTGGAATTATACGAAGACGAAGTATTCGTATTCACCCCCAAAGGTGACTTGTACAAGATGCCGAAAGGAGCGACCGTACTGGACTTTGCCTTCGCCATCCATAGCAAACTGGGTTCCAAGTGTATCGGAGCAAAGGTGAACGGAAAGAACGCACAATTAAAGCAAACGCTGAACAGCGGCGACCAAGTAGAAGTCATGACTTCAAACACCCAGACACCCAAACGCGACTGGCTGAACATCGTCACCACTTCGAAGGCAAGAACCAAAATACGCCAGGCCATCAAAGAGATAGAAGCCCGCCAGACAGAGTTCGCCAAAGAGACCATAGAACGTAAATTCAAGAACCGCAAGCTGGAATACGACGAAGCAGTGATGATGCGCCTGATAAAAAAGCTGGGATACAAAACCGTAACCGAGTTCTACCAGGACATAGCCAACGAGACAAGAGATGCGAACGACATCATCGAAAAATACCTGGAACTGAAGAAAAAGGAAACGGAAAACCGGGAAGATATTGTCTATCGCAGCGCCGAGAATTTCAGCATGCAGACAGCACAGGATGACAAGACCTTCAAAGAGGACGTGCTGGTCATTGATCAGAATTTGAAAGGACTGGACTTCAAATTAGCCAAATGCTGTAACCCTATCTATGGCGATGATGTATTCGGGTTTGTAACCATCAGCGGAGGAATCAAAATACACCGTACCGACTGCCCTAACGCACGAGAATTGCAATCACGTTTTGCCTACCGTATCGTAAAGGCGCGTTGGGCTGGAAAAAGCCACGGCAAACAATACCCCATCACGCTGCGCATCGTCGGTCATGATGATATAGGAATTGTGACAAATATCACCTCCATTATCAATAAGGAAAACGATATCCTGCTCCGTTCCATCAGCATCGACTCGCACGACGGGCTGTTCAGCGGCATGATGACCGTAATGGTAGATGACACTTCAAAGCTGGAATCATTAGTAAAAAAGATAAAGACAGTAAAAGGAGTAAAACAGGTAAACAGAGGATAAACCCATCCCAAGCTTAAAAAAAATGAATGAACTGCATAAACGACTAAAAAGCTTTACATACGCTGGAAAGGCGTATGTAGTTTTTTAAGTAAGGAACACAATGCCTGGATACATTGCACAGCCATCATCGCCGTAACCATTGCAGGCATCCGGTTGGAAATAACACGCACCGAATGGCTTGTCATCCTCCTGTGCTTTGCAATGGTACTGGCTGCCGAAGCATTCAACACAGCCATAGAACGCCTGGTAAACCTGGTATCCCCGGACTACCATCTGTGGCCGGAGACGTAAAGGACATAGCAGCAGGAGCGTACTGATTTGCGCCATATTTGCCGCCATCATAGGGTTGATAATCTTTGTCCCTTATTTTTAAAGGTGTTAATTTACCATTTATTTCACTAACAGTTAAAGACCTTTTATAAAAAAAACAGTAATTTAGCCCCGATAATTTTTAAACAGTGGAACTAATGAAGAAAATTTTGCTTTCAACATTATTGTTGATTATAGGGTTAACCACATACGCAGCCGTATGGCAATCTCAAGGAGAAGCAGAAATAACCTTTGAGAAAACAACACATAATTTCGGTTCATTTCCCGAGTCAAGCCCGAAAGTTACCTGTGTTTTCAAATTCAAAAATTCGGGAGATGGTCCCCTAGTCATCCATCAAGCGATTGCATCTTGCGGATGTACTGTTCCCCAATATCCTAAAGAGCCCATCAAACCGGGTGAAAGCGGACAGATAACAGTGACTTATAATGGAGCCGGCAAATTTCCGGGACATTTCAAGAAATCAATCACTATCCGCACAAACGGGAAAAATGAGATGACACGTCTTTATATAGAAGGTGACATGACCCCGAAAGGCACAGCTGCCGAATAGAATTCTCACATCATAAGAGAGAGGATGTATCAAAACAAAAGAAGATTCGAGTTTGATACATCCTCTTTTTATATCCGGAAAACACTGCCCCGCCTGCCTGTATGCAAGTAAAAACAAAAAAATAAGAAAAAAAGAACATTTTTCCCCAATAATAAGCCACTCTTATTCTGATTAAAATAACGTACTTTGCAGCAAATTTAAGAGAACAATGACAAACAAGCTATTATTCTTTGTCCTACTGGCCCTCTGTTTCAGTGGCTGTGACATGCTGGAAACCCATCCATACGATGTACATATTACAGGAGAAAGAGAACTGAACAACAAAAACATCCAGTTGATAGAAAACAAAATGCAAGGCAAAAAAACAATCCGCTTTGCCATGATCAGTGATACCCAACGATGGTACAACTCTACCGAGGATGTTGTAAAAGCCCTCAATGCCCGTGGTGACATAGACTTTGTCATTCACGGAGGAGACCAGTCCGACTTCGGTGTCACAAAAGAATTCATATGGATGCGGGACATATTTAACAAATTCCAGATGCCTACGTATGCCTTTTAGGCAATCACGACTGTCTGGGTACAGGTGAAGACGCATACAGGGCCATTTATGGAGATCCCAACTTCGCCTTCACAGCCGGAAATGTACGCTTTATCTGCCTCAATACCAATGCGATGGAATATGATTATTCGGAACCGGTTCCCGATTTCAACTTTATAGAAAATGAACTGAACAACCTGTCGCCTGAAATAGAAAAAACGGTATTCGCAATGCACGTAAAACCTTTTGAATTTGTATTCAACAACAATGTAGCAAAAATCTTCCAACTATACGTCAACCAGTTCCCCAAAGTCCAGTTCTGTCTTTACGGCCATGAACACAAATTCGCAGTAGATGATCTATTCAACGACGGAGTTCTGTATTTCCAATGCCCCTGCATAGACAAACGCATCTACTTATTATTCACCATTAAAGAAGATGGAACCTACGATTATGAAACAGTTGAATTTTAAAAAGATATTTCTGAACCTATTGTGGCCACTATTGCCTTTTACGGCACAAGCCCAAGAAAATAATACACTTTACTCCATCTTATCCAAAGACAGCATACTTGTCCCCTCTCCTTCCGTTCAAAACCAAGAGGAAGATATTGTAACCCAAATGCCAAACCGGCACCATAAATACGACAAGCGCGTACACCGTTACAGGCGTGCGTGGGAAGCTTGATCCCCACCCACACCAAATTACAGTACGCCGGTGGAATGGGCCTGTTATCCTGGGGCATAGGCTGGGATTATGGAAAAAGAGGCCAATGGGAAACCGATCTTCTTTTGGGCTTCATCCCCCGCTACTCATCCAAACATTTCAAGATGACCATGACCTTGAAACAGAATTATATCCCGTGGAGTATCTGGCTGGGCAAAGACTTCTCGCTGGAACCGCTGACTACCGGAATCTATTTCAACACCGTATTCAGCGATGATTTCTGGACAAGCGAACCCGAGCGCTATCCCCGTGGATACTACGGATTTTCCACCCGTATCCGCACCCATATCTTTCTGGGACAACGCGTCCGTTTCGACGTGCCCGAAAAGTACCGGAAGTTCTCTAAAAGTATCACCGCATTCTACGAAATCAGCACATGCGATTTATACGTTGTCAGTGCGTTCAACAACAGTTATTTGAAACCCGATGACTATCTGAGACTATCATTTGGATTGAAATTTCAGATATTCTAATCAAATCATGAGGATGTTTCTCTATTTTTTCACTATTTTTGGGCATTTATTATGATAAATTTCAAAAATAATAACATAGAGAAACATGAAACAAGAAGAAGAAAAATCGGTTGGATTGCCCGATAACGCGTTCCGACCTCTGAAACCGGGGGAACAATATCACCCCATCATGTCACCAAACAAAAAATATCCCGAAGTAAACCTATGGTCTGTGCTATGGGGTATCGCCATGGCGGTATTATTCTCGGCGGCCGCAGCTTACCTGGGATTAAAAGTGGGACAGGTTTTTGAAGCCGCCATCCCTATCGCCATCATCGCCGTAGGTGTATCGGGAGCCGCCAAGCGTAAAAACGCGTTAGGTGAGAATGTCATCATCCAATCCATCGGTGCCTGTTCGGGAGTCATAGTGGCAGGAGCCATCTTCACATTGCCCGCCCTTTATATATTGCAGGACAAATACCCCGAAATGACAGTCAACTTCTTTCAGATGTTTGTCAGCTCACTGCTGGGAGGTATTCTGGGAATCCTGTTCCTCATCCCCTTCCGTAAATATTTCGTCAGCGACAAACATGGCGAATATCCCTTCCCCGAAGCCACTGCCAGTACGCAAGTGCTTGTTTCCGGCGAGAAAGGCGGAAGCCAGGCAAAGCCATTGCTTTTTGCAGGGCTAATAGGAGGTCTGTATGATTTCATTGTAGCCACATTCGGCTGGTGGAATGAAAACTTCACCACCCGCGTATGCGGCTGGGGTGAGATGGTTGCCGAAAAAGCCAAACTGGTGATGAAAATAAACACCGGTGCGGCAGTATTAGGCTTAGGCTATATTGTCGGCTTGAAATACGCGGCTATCATTTGTGCCGGTTCATTAGTGGTATGGCTGGTTATTGTTCCGGGTATGGCCCTGTTGTTCGGCGATCAAGTGCTGAATGCATGGAATCCGGCCTTGACACAAACCATTAGCGAAATGTCACCCGAACTTATATTCAAGGAATATGCCAAAAGTATCGGTATCGGTGGTATCGCCATGGCCGGTGTGATCGGTATCGTGCGCTCATGGGGCATTATAAAGAGTGCTGTGGGACTGGCCGCCAAAGAGATGGGCGGCAAGAAGGTGGAAGCAAACGTCATCCGCACGCAAAAAGACCTTTCCATGAAAGTGATCGCCTTCGGTTCCATCTTCACCATCCTGCTGATCTTACTGTTCTTCTTTTTTGATGTGATGCATGGAAATGTATTACACAGCATTGTAGCCATCCTGCTCGTAGCCGGCATTGCATTCCTGTTCACCACCGTAGCCGCCAACGCTATCGCCATAGTCGGCACTAACCCAGTATCGGGAATGACACTGATGACACTGATACTTGCCTCGGTAGTAATGGTTGCCGTTGGACTAAAAGGCGCTACCGGCATGGTTGCCGCACTGGTTATGGGTGGTGTGGTTTGTACGGCACTCTCTATGGCAGGCGGGTTCATCACAGACTTGAAAATAGGTTACTGGCTGGGCAGTACTCCTGCCAAACAGGAAACATGGAAATTCCTCGGCACACTGGTATCGGCAGCAACTGTGGGCGGCGTCATCATGATCCTGAACAAGACCTACGGCTTCTCCACCGGCGCATTGGCAGCTCCGCAGGCCAACGCGATGGCAGCCGTAATAGACCCGTTGATGAACGGTGTAGGCGCTCCCTGCTGCTTTACGGAATAGGCGCCGTACTGGCATTGGTGCTGACCTACTTCAAAGTACCCGCACTGGCTTTTGCGCTGGGTATGTTCATTCCACTGGAATTGAACCTGCCGTTGCTGGTAGCGGAGCGGTGAACTGGTATGTCACTACCCGCAGCAAAGACGAGGCGGTGAACGCCGAACGTGGCGAGAAGGGAACTTTGCTGGCATCCGGATTCATAGCCGGAGGCGCATTGATGGGGGTTGTCAGTGCCGCCATGCGCTTTGGCGGTATCAATCTGGTCAATGAAGAATGGCTGAGCAACCCGTTGAGCGAAGTACTGTCAATAGTCGCCTATATCCTCCTGATCATATGGCTGGTTAAAGCCAGTATGCATATCAAGAAAAAATAACCCTTTTTCAAATACCGTGAAAATAAAAGCTATATGAAACGAATCTTACTAATGAGTTTACTTGCAATCTCTACCGCATTGTCTGCCCAGAAACCTGTAGAGTTGGAATTATGGCCCGATGGCGTCCCCAACTCCAACGGCATCACCACCCCCGAGCAGAAATTAGAGAACAACCGGATTTCCAATGTCAGCGAGCCTACCCTTACCGTTTATCCGGCAGCCAAACCGAACGGACTGGCCGTCGTGGCTTGTCCGGAGGGGGATACATACGCCTGGCAATGAATCACGAAGGGCACGATATGGCAGACTGGTTCAACGCACAAGGCATCACATACGCCGTATTGAAATACCGTATGCCAAACGGACACCATGATGTACCGTTGAGCGACGCCCATCAGCTATCCGGCTGATGAGAGAACACGCCAACGAATGGCATATTCAAAAAGTGGGTATCATGGGGGCCTCTGCAGGCGGACATCTGCCAGTACGGCAGCCACCCACTATACAGCCGGAACGCGTCCGGATTTTCAGATCCTGTTTTATCCCGTCATAAGCATGGATCTGTCCAACTGCCATAAGGGCTCACGTGACAATCTTTTAGGAAAAAGCCCGTCAGAAGAGCTAGTGAGACTTTACTCCAATGAACTGCAAGTAACAGGCGACACTCCTCCCGCCTTCATCATGCATAGCAGCGATGACGGAGCTGTACCCGTCAGCAACAGCGTGAGCTATTACCTGGCGCTGGTAAAGAATAAAGTCCCTGCTTCCCTCCACACCTATCCTATCGGCGGCCACGGCTGGGGCTTCCGCGACAGCTTTACCTATAAGCGCCAATGGACGGGAGAATTAGAAAAATGGCTGAGAGAAATACTGTAAAAAAGCAAGGAGGCGTGTCAAAACAAAAATGACTGCTCCTAAAAGTTACAGATAGTAATTATAACACTTAAAAGGGTCGTATCAAGCTCTGTATGGAGTAATGATACGACCCTTTCTTTAGTCTTTTAGGATGCTCAATTTTCAGATTATAAGTTCATATTTCCAAAAACTGAATTGGGACACACCCACTTTCTATTTCCAATAAACACCTGCATCTTTATCTGCAAAAGACAAAAAAACAGGCATTCGTTTCTCTTATCGCTTATTTTCTTGCGCCAAGCTGAATATCCAAGTGATACAAAGCCACATCACCACCCAGCTTGATCTTGTCCAAAATACCTTGAACGGTAGCTTCCTCTTCCACCTGCTCGCGTACAAATCCCCACAAGAAATCCTGAGAAGCCTTGTCCTTTTCAGCAGAAGCAACATCTACCAGTTTGTCAATCAATTCGGAAACATGGCATTCATGCTTGTATACATGCTCGAACACATCCAGCGGAGAGGCCCATTCCTGAGGAACAGCATCCACAGCCCCCACCTTGGCTTGTCCGCCACGTTTCATCACATATTGCGCCAACATATCAGCGTGATCATTCTCCTCATGAGCCTGCGCTTTCATCCATGAAGCAAAACCTTCATAGCCTTTCGCAGCGAAAAAATAAGACATGGAAAGATAAAGATTGGCCGACCACATTTCGGCTACAATCTGAGCATTAATTGCGTCTTGTAATTTTTGTGAAATCATAATTCTTTTATTTTTAGTTAAATTGTAACTGTTGCAAATATATAATTTTTCTAGCGATTAACACTATGTCTGTCCACCTTTTTATAAAAATTATATTTTATCTCATCCAAATCTTTGCGGTTCAAAAGAAAAGTCTTACCTTTGCACCCGCTAATACGGGTTATTAGCATTAATTCAAATCATTAATTATAAAAACATTATTTAGAAATGGCAACTAAAATCAGATTGCAAAGAAACGGACGCAAAAGCTATGCGTTTTATTCAATCGTTATCGCAGACGTAAGAGCTCCACGTGATGGTAAATTTACTGAAAAAATTGGTACTTATAACCCTAATACCAATCCTGCCACAGTAGATTTGAATTTTGAACGCGCACTTCATTGGGTAATGTGCGGTGCACAGCCTACTGATACAGTACGTAACATCCTGTCAAAAGAAGGTGTTTACATGAAAAAGCACTTGCTGGGGGGTGTTGCCAAAGGCGCATTCACAGAAGCAGAAGCTGAAGCTAAATTCGAAGCTTGGAAAAACAACAAACAATCCGGTCTGGCTACTTTGAAGGCTAAACTGGACGAAGCAAAGAAAGCTGAAGAAAAAGCTCGTTTGGAAGCTGAAAAGAAAGTAAATGAAGAAATTGCCAAGAAAGTAGCTGAAAAAAAAGCTGCTGAAGCTGCTGCCAAGGCTGAAGCAGAAGCCGCTAACGCTCCTGCTGAAGAAGCACCTGCTGCTGAAACTACTGAAGCTCCTGCTGAAGCATAACTCATTTTACTTCAAAAAGAACAGCTCCTCTGATTATATCAGAGGAGTTTTTTTATGCTCTTATCCGAAGAATCAAAGGGAGTTTATCTCATCTTCCGAAAGTCCGGTAACTTTTGCGATTTCAGCTATGGAAAGCCCGGCATTCTTTAAATTTCCTGCAATAGTTTGGGCTTTCATCCATTCACCTTCTGCAATGCCTTTCTCCATCCTTCTGCAATGCCTTCCTCCATCTTCGCA
>ENA-OQBT01000014-OQBT01000014.1-human-gut-metagenome-genome-assembly--contig:-NODE-14-length-100884-cov-12.755838_pt1 | contig 100884 bp, 108 predicted proteins | sample MGYA00242749_ERZ504557 | MGnify/ENA primary metagenome ERZ504557 (study PRJEB26092, sample SAMD00036243) | human gut metagenome | host: Homo sapiens | study: EMG produced TPA metagenomics assembly...
AAAGACTTAGACACCAGTTCGCCGTCTTTAGGAATGGGGGCTAGGTTTCAGATGCCTGTCAGATCAAAGACTTAGACCACGCAAAAAGAGCAAAGACTTGTACGGTGAGCGTTTCAGATGCCTGTCAGATCAAAGACTTAGACCACAATACGGAACATGCGTACCTCCATCGTATTGTTTCAGATGCCTGTCAGATCAAAGACTTAGACCACGCTTCATGCGTCTGAACTCCAAGCCACGCGTTTCAGATGCCTGTCAGATCAAAGACTTAGACCACACAGTCCCTCAGCCTACGGACACGCCTATGTTTCAGATGCCTGTCAGATCAAAGACTTAGACCACCGTCGAGTGGGATACGCCACAACGGCATGTGTTTCAGATGCCTGTCAGATCAAAGACTTAGACCACTTCGCCATCACGGTCTTCTGCGCCGCCTCGGTTTCAGATGCCTGTCAGATCAAAGACTTAGACCACGACAGACGTGAATGTCCGACCTCGGCGCTTGTTTCAGATGCCTGTCAGATCAAAGACTTAGACCACCGGCGGAGACAAGGAAACCGTCAACATCGCGTTTCAGATGCCTGTCAGATCAATGACTTAGACCACCAGGAGAAGCAGCATATCGCTGGCACTACTGTTTCAGATGCCTGTCAGATCAAAGACTTAGACCACCGGAGGGAAAGTGGATGTGACCTTGACAGAGTTTGTGCTTGAGGATCTTGTGCCAGTCGGCGAACTCAGTAATGGACGCACCGCTACGGTGCTGTCTAAGGCCGACCGTGCGCCGGTCCTCGTCGTCAAACGGAACGCTGTCCTACGTGCTCATGGGTATCAACGATTATCAGAATTTTCTCGACCGTCTTAGGGGCGAAGAGGACGTTATCCATGCGCAATGTGTTTTGTTAAATTGAAGTAGTCCAAAATGGCGTGTCAATCCAGTCCGAACGAGGTGATGACGTTTTCTTGGACTCCCCGACCGGGAGGAGAACCCCCTTATGGCGAAGTACAGCAGGGAGCAGCGTGACAGGGCCGTGGACCTGTACGTCAAATACGAGCGCTGCGCCGCGACGTGATCCGCGAGCTCGGCTATCCCAGCAAGGGCGCGTTGCTGTCGTGGTACGCGGACCGGCTCGAGGAGGAGCGCACCGGCGTCCCCTCTAGGCGCGGGGAACGTTACAGGCGCTACAGCGACGAGCAGAAGTGGGCCGCGGTGGACCATTACCTCGAATACGGCAGACGGCCCGGCCGCGCCATGCGGATGCTGGGATATCCGAAAAGCAAGGAGCTGCTCATGGTGTGGATCGACGAGCTCGCGCCCGGCCGACGCAGGCCGGGGCACGGGCCGGTGCCTGAGGAGCTGAAACGCGAGGCGGTGGTCGCGGTCGCGTCCGGACGACTGAAATCACGCGAGGCGGCCGCCGAACTGGGTGTGGAGGCGTCCGTCGTCGGGAAACTGGAAACGACGGATGCTCGCCGGATCCAAGGAGACGCCCGTGACGGAGACACCCGGGAGGAAGCCCCCGACGGCCGGGGAGAGGAAAGCCGGCGTGGCGCCTATGGCGTCGGAAAACATGCCGACGTCCGCATCCGGGCCTCGGGACACGGCGGATCCGTCGGACGCGCTGGCGTCCATGGAGGCCAGACTCGCGCGCTTGCGGGCCCGTCTGGACGAACTGGACGCCGACGTCGAACGGCAGCGGCGGGAGAAGAAGGAGCTGGACATCGAGATCGCGATCCGGAAGGGCACGTTGGAGCTGTTGGGAAAAGAGCCGGGCGCAGACCCGGAAAAGCCCGGCCAGCCGCGAGAAGACGCTCCTCGTCAAGACCGCTGGCGAAACGCTGGGCGCGACGGCCAGAAGTCTGTTGCCCGTGGTGGGCATCGCGCGCAGCACGTACCACTCCAGCCTGACGCCATGAAACGGCCCGACAAGGACTCCGGTCTGCTGGAGCTCGTGCGCGAGGCGTTCGGGAACGGCAAGCGCAGGTACAGGTACAGGCGGATCCACCTGGAGTTGAAGGGCATGGGAATCGTGGCCAGCGCGAAGCGGATCATGAGGCTCATGACCGGGCACGGCCTGGCGCCCCTGTTCAAGAGCGCGAAGCGGTACGGCTCGTACAAGGGCGAGCTGGCCAAGGCCCCGAAGAACCTGGTGGACGGGGATTTCCACGCCGAACGGCCGAACATGCTGTGGGTCACGGACCTCGCGGAGTTTTCCATCCCCGCGGGCAAGGCGTACCTGTCGCCCGTGATCGACTGCTATGACGGCATGCCGGTCGCCTGGACGATCGGTACCGGCCCGGACTCGGCGTTGGCCAACGGCATGCTCGCCGACGCGTGCTCCACGCTCAAGGACGGGGAGAAACCAATCATCCATTCCGACCGTGGCTGCCACTACCGGTGGCCGGAATGGATCCGCATCTGCAAGGAGCATGGTCTGACGCGTTCGACGGGCGCGAAGGGATGCAGTCCGGACAACGCCGCCGCGGAAGGGTTCTTCGGCCGGATCAAGCAGGAGTTCTTCCACAAGCGCAGCTTCGCCGGGGTCTCTATGGACGGGTTCATCGGCATGCTCGATGAGTACATGGTCTGGTACCGGGACAAGAGGATCAAGACGGAGTTCGGACACGGGCATCATGGACCGTCGACGCGAGCTCGGTCTTGTGGCATGATTGGTGGTGATGGAATCAACGATGAGTCCAACAAATAGCACCGCCCCTATCGGCCTAACTTCTATTGAACAGACACACTCACGGAGAGCGTGGATTGAAATATGCGACGCCGACTGGGTCGAGCTCGACCTCGCCGTCGCTCTCCTCACGGAGAGCGTGGAATGAAATCGTTGGATTGAAACGAACGAATTGTACGAATTGAAATCCATGGCGAAAGCAGATTTCGGCAAGATCGCAGACCGCATCACCAAGGCCGTTCGAATCGCCAAGGAGAATCACGATGTCGTCAAGGACTGTTTCGTCATAGACCTCGGCCAGGCGAAGCGTAAGGACAAACTCGTGCACCAATTGGAGAAATACAACGACCGCGAATGGAAAATCCGCAGGCTTTTCATCTTCGACGGTGAAGGGTTCTCGGAAATCAAATTGAAATAAAACAACCGAGAGCGCCCCTCCGCTCATTGCGTGTTATTTCAACGCCGCAGAGGACCCCCGGTCTTTGTATATCCTATCACGCTTTTGGTGGGTTGGCCCGGCGGCGAAGGCAGGAGCCTGTAAATCTCCGACACTGACACATCGCGGGTTCGAGTCCCGCACTCACCACTCACAGCCCCGGAACGGGGCTTTTTAATGCCCTGGAACAGGGCGGAAGGAGCAGAAGCAATGACCGACGCAGCCACCATCGACAACGCCCAACAGCCGCAAGGGGGAGGGTTCGAAGGACGCCCAGTCCACCGAACCGTAGAAGTCTGGTCGCTCTCCTCACGGAGAGCGTGGATTGAAATCGGTGTCTGCAGCGTTCCGGCCACCGCGTGGATGTCGCTCTCCCTGTTTATGTCCAGTGTTTTCCGCACATGCGGGGATGATTCCGCATGTGCGGGACTGTTAGTAACGGAAAACCTGGGTTTTTGTCCGCTCGGGGCGACTTCAACGGTAATACGAGCAGGAACTGTGACTGGGTGTTTCGCATGGGGTCGCTTCTGAAAGCTATGTAAAAGAAATAGTGTATGTGAAAACGGTCGGGTGGGTGCGGATGCACGAGAAATTGGCTAACCTGTCGAATTTCTGTTTTACTTTGGTCGTTCATCTCGTGAGTGGTCGTCAAGCTAGACATATTGTGTCCCATGGGATGCAACATGTCATATGGAAATACATATGACTGGCGAATATCGCCAATGGTTCAGCCGGATAAAGGACCGGAACGCAAAAGCCCGAATCAGCGCGAGACTCCGATTGCGCTTCTAGATGGGGCGGCCGGTGGGTGACCTGCATACGGTTGGTGACGGGGCCAGCGCGCTGAGGTTCAATTTCGGTCCCGGCTACCGTGTTTGCTCCGCGCAGAAGAGCGACTCGCTCATGTTGCTGCTTTATCGGTGGCCGAGCTTGACGATTCGGCGTTGCGGCAGCCGTAATCGGCGATATGACCAAAGCGAAGGGGTATGGGGCAGATCACGAAGGAGGCGGGTGTGGGACGTGAAAGCCTTTACAAGAGCCTCGACAGGAATGTCAACCCGAGCTTCCATACCATTATGAAGGGATCGTGCACGCTCTCGGCGGCAGGCTGACAATCCAACCCGCATAAGCTTGACTTTACGACCATCATGCAGTGGCCGCCCGAGCATTGGAAAAGGACGAACGCTGACCATATTGTTGCGACATATGTGGAGAGAGATGTTCGTGGCGAGCTTGGCATACATAACATCGCAAACTTCGTCGTCTGGTTCATTCTGCGGCTCATCAGTGCGGGAAAATGCTTAATTATGCCGCCTATTTCGCTTACATATGGCAGATTTTGAGGTTCGTACGGAGGCTTCTCGCTTATATATGGCAGGTGTTCGTGCGAAAAGCGCCAAAAACACCCCCCCCTAAGTGGCTTTTCTCGAAAGGCATGTGCTATATGTAAGCGAGAAACCTCCGGTCAGATGCCAAATCTGCCATATATAAGCCAGATATCACGGTTCAGCTCAGATGAACTGGGTGTATGTCCATGCATTTCGATGATTGGGGTGTATCGAGAGTTTCGAGTTGGTTTCAATGACAATCCGAGGGGGTGAAAACGAGTTTATGGGCACGCGTGCGGAGTCTCAGATGCGCAGAACTCCTCACGCAGCGCATATCACAATCCCAGCCAGGCGCGTAGGTCACGAATTTCCTGATCGCAGATGCCGTGGCCCATTCCCGGATATTCGAAATACGTGAGATTGCCGGTTTGCGCAAGTTTGTTGTGCGCGCACTGTTGGTCGGCTAAAGGAATTGTGCGGTCTTCGCTGCCGTAGCAGAGTGCGAATCGCGTGCGTCCGGTCGCGGGCAAAGGCTCAGCGGTTTCGCCTTTGAATGATGGCTCATCAGAATCGCCCTGTCGAACGCATCGGGATGTTCCGCAACCATGCGATACGACAGGTATCCGCCCTGCGAAAACCCGATCAGTACCTTGCGGAAATGCGCGTATGCTGGCGAATCCAGCAATCGTACGACGGCGTCGCCTACGGCACTGCACTCGCGTCGACGCTCTCCTACGGAACATCCATCCGGATACCAGTAGTAGCTTCCGATGTAAGGACGTTCGTACGTGCCTCGGAACGACAGATAATTCGGATGCTGGGCAGGAGCAATGGAGTTGTCCGTTGAAGATGCGTCTTGCTTCGGAACATCATAAATCGCATCAATAATGCGGATCATCTCATTTTCATCATTGCTGAATCCATGAAATCCCAAGAACAGCAGATCATCGCCGGCTATTTCGCAGGCGGCCGTCTCAATGCTGGTACTCACGTTCAAACGCATGTCAACCTCCCATCGCATGTCGATAGTATGCAGATTTCCAACGCACCATAACGGTGGACAGCGAAGTGGGGAAGGGCATGACGTTCACCGTTATGCTGCCGTTGGTTGAGGAAAACACTGAATATGTGGCGAAGCCTACAATAATCCGTCGGCGTGCAATGCGTTGAACATGCGGTCCAGGCATTCGACCAGCAGCGGATACGGCATTGCTATGTTCACGCGCACGCATCCGGCACCGGTCTCGCCGCATGAACGCCCGTCGGTCAACGCCACTTGCGCCTTCTCAAGAAAGTATGCGGCCGGATCGTCGATGCCAAGCGGCGAGAAATCAAGCCATGCGATATATGTGCCCTGCGGTTTGATATAGCCGACGCCGGTGAACCTTTCACGCATCTGCTCGTCGAACAACGCCAAATTCCTGCACACATAGGCAAACGCATCCTGGAACCACAGGTCGCCTTCGTTATATGCGGTGGTGGTGGCGATTGCGCCGATGGTGGCGGTCTGATGTTCGCTCCACTCCGCCTTGACCGCCCACATGTCACGATCCGCAGGATTGGTAAGCAGCACCTGCGCGCACTTCGTGCCCGGAATATTGAACGATTTCGACGCGCTGGTAGCGGTCATCGACTGTAATGCGGCCTGCTCGCTGATGGTGGGGAACGGAATGTGCTTGCCCTCAAACACGAACGGCGCATGAATCTCATCATTGAAAATACGCACGTCATACTGTGCCGCAAGATCGCTCAGACGCAGCTCCTCCTCCAAGGTGAGCACTTTGCCGATCGGGTTGTGCGGGTTGCAGAGCACGAACGCATGGCATCCGGCCGCAAACGCGCGTTCGATGGCGTCGAAGTCGTACACCCATTGCGCCTCTCCGGTTTCGGCGTCGCCGCTTTGCAGCATTTCGATTTCGATCACGTCAACGTCGTACAGTTTCGGAACGCTCAAAAACGGCATGTAGGCAGGCGTCGGCACGATCACGCTGTTGCCCGCACCGACCAGTTCACGCAGGAAAAGCTCATAAGCTTCGAGTACGTCGGGAACCACGCGAATAATGCTCGGATCGACATCCCATCCGTAATGCGAGCGTTGCCATCCTGCGCATGCTGCTGCCACGCGCTGTTTCCAGGGTTCGGGAATGTAGCCGAGTTTGCAATGGTCGCAGGCGTTGTCGATGGCTTCTTGGATGCAGGGAGCCAGGCCGTAGTCCATTTCGGCGATGAACGCGCCGATGCAGCCGGGGTAGCGTGTCCACTTGTCGGAGCCGACTGCGGCAAGATCGGCTGCGGTGGTGTGGTCGATGGCGTCGGCGTCAAAGCCGGAACCGGTACGATGCTTCATTTCCATGATTTCTTCCATGGTTCCAGCATGACGTACCGATGCTTGCACGAACAGTGTGTTCTTGTACTGAAAGCAAAGACTGTTATGAAGTTTTCTTATATCAGATGCTTTTGCTATTCAATTGTTAATCTGATTATGACGATATAGCAAAATACTGGAAACAATTGTTTGCTGCAGTATTCCGCGATTGCGAATAAGCACGGATATCAAACGATGAATCAGATGTTTTCCAAATACTGGTGTGACGCCCTTTCGATTTCGTCTTTGACGCGGGCCACTGCCGGTCGGTCGTCCACTTTTCTTGTGACGAAACAGACTGTGCGGAATGCGTTGTTGTCGGCGATTGGCAGTGCGGCCAAATCGGGTTGGATTCCAGCGGTTGTGGCTAAGCGAGATATGATCGAGACGCCCATGCCGACTTCCACCAGATTCTGCGTGGCCCAAAAATCGTCGGTCGAATGTGTGATTTCCGGTGTGAAGCCGGCGGCACGCGCCAATGACACCAGATTCGCCTGGCAGGTTTCGCAGCCGGCGATCCACTGTTCGCCGCGTGCCGAAACCAATTGGACCGGCAGGTGCGAGCTTTCGTACTGGCGCGCGATCGCATTGTTCGCGCCGATCAGCAGCATCAGCGGATCGACGCCGAAAGGAGCGACTTCCAAATCGTCCGGTCCGGCCAAAGCGGGGAGTGAATTGTATTGGAAGATGATCGCGCAATCGGCAAGCCCCTGTTCCAACGCCTCCATGGCTCAGGCGGCTCCATCTGCATGAGGCTCACGCGAATGTCGGACGTTTTGCTGATATGCACGAGCACGCGTGCCACGAACGACGAACATACCGATGGAGGAGCGACCAAACGAATATGCGTCGATCCGTTGCGCTGGTACTCTTCCACATCTTTGACGGCTTGGGTGACTCGATTGTCGATAAGCTGCCCGTGACGTGCCAGAATACGGCCGATCGGAGTCAATTCCACGCCATGCGACGTGCGCTGCACGAGTTTTGCGTCAAGTTCACGTTCGATCTTGCGGATCTGCTGGCTGATGGCCGGTTGCGACCATCCGGTTTCACGCGCGACCGCGGAGAACGAGCCCAAACGCTCCACGTTCCACAAGGTCACCAGAATCTGCGGGTTCAGTGTTTTTGTGCTGAATCCCGTGGCATTCGCGGTGATGCTGATGTCGGTGTTCGTGTTGGCGTTTTCACGCGTGTTGCTATCGGCTGGAGTGTTCATATGAGGGTAGTGCTCAGCTTTTTAGGAATGCGGGGATGGCCTCGGCCGCCGCATAGCCCGCGCGGTACATGCGTTCCAAACCTTCGAACGACTTGCTCAACGTGTTCAGGCCGTACAGGCTTTCCGGTGCGAGGATGAGCACGCGGCCGTCCTGCTCGTATTCCTTGGCCAGCGCCACTTCGTCGTTGTACGTCTGGTAGCGGTTGAGCAGTTTTTCCGCGGCTTGTGGATGCGTGCGCTTCAAAATCCTGGCCGGGCCGATGTCCCTCTTCTGTTCGCGTACGGTGTCTTTCGGGCGGGTGAGTATCACCACGATACGGTCGTAGCCGTCATCGATGGCCTTCTGCACCGGAATCGGATCGGCGATGCCGCCATCGTAATAGGGGACGCCATCGATCGCATACGGTTCGCAAGCTACCGGCACCGCTGATGACGCTTCAGGATGTCGAAATTGTCGTAGCCCACGTCGGATTTGCCGAAATACTTCGTGGAGCCGTCTTCGGCGTTGCACGCAACCACGGTGAAACCGGTCGGGTTGGCTTCGAAAGCCGCGTAGTCAACCGGATTTTCGCCATCATGATTGCTGAGTGTGCTATACACGTAATCGAGGTTGGCGAAATTATGGTTCTTGACATAGCTGTCGAAGCTCGCGTATTCCTTGCGGAACGCGTACTGCGTGTAGAACGTGTGGTTGCGCCCATGCTGCTTCGCGATGAACGAAACCATGTTGGCGCTGCCGGCGGAAACACCATAGCAGTGGTCGACGCTGATGCCGTCCTCAAGCATGCGGTCCATCACGCCCGCACCGTAGATCGCGCGGAAACCGCCGCCGACGTCGATCATTGCCGTCCTGTGAGCCATAGCGTCCCGTCCTTTCGCCGTTCGTCCTTTTGCGGGTTTCAATCGACTTTACGCGGTCTAATTGACGTATTTTTGCGTGTTCGGTCATTTCTTATCGAAGGACGACGTAAGATATCTGCGAATAATCAATAAAAATGGAGTGGAGAAGATATCAATGAACGAAGCTGCACTGCCTCAGTCGACGGTCCACATCGCCCAAGCTGATCCGGACGGGATTCTGCTGGTGATTCACGCGGGTGCCGGCAATCGTGGCAAAAAGGATACGCCGGAACGTCGTGCCCAGGTGGAGCAGGATTTGAACAGGGCTCTTGAAGCTGGCTATGCGTTGCTGGAGCAGGGGGCTCCGGCGGAGGATGCCGTGTGCGCGGCTATCCGTGTTATGGAGGATGCTCCGGAGTTCAACGCTGGTCGTGGCGCTGCATTGACGAGTGAAGGCATCGTATCCATGGATTCCTGCCTGATGACTGGTGTCGATGGCGAGGTTGGTTCCGCGTGCGGTCTGACCACGTCTAAGAATCCGATCAACGTAGCGCGTGCCATCAAGGAAAAGACCAAGCATGTCATGTTTGCCAAGCCTGGTAATGATTTGCTCAAGGAGTGGGGAATCGAACTGTGCGACAGTGAATATTTCATCACTCCGGCACGTCAGGAATCCTTGCGCGAGCGCAATCCAACGGCGATGAATGGGAGAAGCATGGCACCATCGGCGCTGTCGCCCGTGACTCGTCCGGCAACATCGCTGCCGGCACCTCCACCGGTGGCATCACCAACCAGATGCCGGGACGCGTCGGCGATTCGCCTCTGCCGGGCTGTGGTACCTATGCCAACAACGATTCCGTCGCGATCTCCTGCACCGGCATCGGTGAGGCGTTCGTCAAGGAAGTCGCTGCGCATCAGGTTTCCGATCGTGTTCTGTACGCCAAGGAAGAGCCGGTCGAGGCTGCGAAGGCGGCGCTGGATGGTGTCGCCCGTCATCATGGCGATGGCGGTATGATCGTCGTTCCGGCTCATGGTGAAGGCGCAATGGTGTTCAATAGCGAGATGATGAACTGCGGTTGGAAGTCTCCGAAGGGTAGCTACGTGCAGAGTTGATGCTGTAGTGGCAAACCGGCAAACAAGCCACAAAAGTACAGTGGGGTTCGAATCCATGAAGGATTGAACCCACTGTACTTGAGCTCCCTATATGGCCGGCGAATCGTTCGTCCACCGGCCAGAAACATCACTTAGTGATGGTGTTGTAGGTAGGCAGATTGGTGTAATCGAACGATACGTTCTTCACGTTCGTCGCGGACGCGGCGGCGACGTTGTCGTTCCACAGCGGAATCACCGGAAGATCCTTGGCCAGCACTTCCTGCGCCTTGGTGAAGTCCTCGGTCCGCTTCTTTACGTCGGTCTGGGCAAGTGCGGCATTCAGGAGCTCGTCGAATTCCGCACTCTTGTAATCACCATCGTTCGAACCATGACCGTCAGCGGAGCTGGAGGCATATAGCGGATTGAGATAATCTTCAGCGGACGGGTAATCCAGCATCCAGCCGGCACGGAACGCGGTTTTGATGGTGCGGTTGGTCACCTGGTTACGCACGTCGCTGAACGTGGCGTACGGCTCGCCAGCGGCGTCGATGTCGAGCGTGTTCTTGATCTGATTGCACACGGCATCGACCCATTCCTTATGGCCGCCATCGGCGTTATAGGCGATTCGGAAGTTGCCGGACCACGGCTTGATGGCATTGGCTTTCTTCCAGAGTTCCTTGGCCTTGGAAGCGTTGTATTTCAGGTTGCTGCCGTTCTGTTCCAGTTTCTTCACATATTCGGGGACGAGCGGTGAAGTGAAATCGGTGGTCGGGGTCTTCGTGTTGTTGTAAACCTTCTTGACGATCTGATCGCGGTTGATGGCCATGGAAATGGCCTGACGACGCAATTGGCCTTCTTCGTCGTTGCCGAAATGCTCAAGACGTTCCGGAATGACGAAGGACTGGAATGAGGATCCTGCCTGGCTGTAGGCGATCACGCTGGAATCCTGGCGGAAGGTCTTCACCGCGGACTGTGGAATCTGATCCATCACGTCGAGGTTGCCGGACAGCACGTCGGAGTAAGCGGAATCCTCATTCGTATAGACGCGGTATTCGATGCCTTTGTTGGATACCTTGCGACTGCCCTTATAATCCTTGTTTGGTACGATGATGATGTTCTTGTCGTGGGACCAGGACTTGAACTTGTACGGACCATTGCCAATCGGAGCCTGGCCGAACTTCTTGATGTCCTTAAATGCCACGCTTGGCAGCGGGAACATGGATTGGTGCGCGAGCTTGGTCGGGAATACGGAATCAGGCTTGTTCAGCTCGACGACCAGCGTGTAGTCGTCCGGGGTGGAAAGACCGGAAAGTGTGGCCTTCGGATCGACGTTCGGATCCTGCAGTTCGTCATAGCCCTTGATGGTGGAGAATCGGCTTGCGGTCTTCTGCGCGTTCTTCACGTTGGCGGCGAAACTCCAGGTGTCGGCGAAGGAATGGGCGGTTACCGCCTCGCCGTTGGTGAACTTCCAGCCTTTCTTCAACTTGATTGTGTACTTGGTGGCATCCTCGTTCGGGGTGATACTCTCGGCGACTTCGAGATGTTGCTTGCCCTTTGCGTCGAAGCTCACCAGACCTTCGAACAGGTATCGAATAACTCTGCCGCCGCCCATTTCGTTGGTGTCGCTTGGAATTAGACCGTTCTGCGGTTCGCTGTTGTTCACTGAAATCAGCGAGGTGCTATCGGAGCCGTTGGAGGCTGTGTCATCGTTGGAAGACGATCCGCATGCGGCGATCGACGTCAGCATGGCACCCGCCGCGGCCATGGCCAGCAGACGCCGGAATGTGTTGTTCTTCATTTCATTCTCCTTTAATGTCGACTTTTCCGCCGATTATGTCGACGAAAAAACAATAGGACATAATATGGGAGTTTTATAAAATTTTCGTGTCATGTCTCAATTTGAAAACGAACCGCTGGCAGGCGTTGGATATGGACGTTATCTTCAGCTTTCTAGGAATGCGGGGATGGCCTCGGCCGCCGCATAGCCCGCGCGGTACATGCGTTCCAAACCTTCGAACGACTTGCTCAACGTGTTCAGGCCGTACAGGCTTTCCGGCGCGAGGATGAGCACGCGGCCGTCCTGCTCGTATTCCTTGGCCAGTGCCACTTCGTCGTTGTACGTCTGATAACGGTTGAGCAGTTTTTGCGGGTTTCAATCGACTTTGCGCGGTCTATCGGAACATTCGCGCTCAGCGATCAAGCAGCGATTGCGCTAATTGCGCGATTTGTGTGGAAGTGTCGGAATTGGCCAGCTCGATACCACCGTCCGCGTCTTCCGGAGAGAGTTTGCCCAACGATTCGAGCACTACGCCAAGATGGCGCACGGTACCTTCGTTGCCGTCGATGATTGCCGCTGTGTCGGGCAGCAGTTCGCGGAAATAGTCGCGGTAAAACACGAAATGCGTGCAGCCAAGCACTACCGAATCGATCGTCGACAAATCATACTGGTCGAAATACTGGTGCAGCGTGTGCATCACAACATCGTGATCGTCGAGTTGGCCGTGCTCAACGATCTCCACCAAACCGGGGCAGGGTTCCGGAAAGATCGTATGGTCTGTTTTGAAACGATCCATCAGCACGGCGAACTTGCGTTCCCGCAACGTCAGGGGAGTAGCTGCGACGATGACACGCTGACGATTGCCATGGCCTCGATCGCACGCCACCTTCAGCGCTGGTTCCATGCCAATGATCGGAATGTCGTATTTGTCGCGCAACTCGTTGGCTGCGGCGGAAGTGGCGGTATTGCAAGCGATGACAACCGCTTTCACTCCCTGCTCCACGAAACGTTTCACAATGGCGTCGGACAGCTTGCGTACCTGTTCAGGTGATTTGGTTCCGTACGGAGCGTTCGCGGAATCGCCAAAATACAGCACGCGTTCGTTCGGCATATCGCGGCGGATTTCGCGCGCCACGGAAATCCCGCCCAAACCGGAATCGAAAACGCCGATTGGTGCCGTTGAAGTCATACGTCCTCCCTTGTTCCGCACGCAAACATACTGCAACATAATGCACACGTGTTGCGTCCAACTTCTTCAATAGCCTACCGCGTGTAGAGTGAATCGGTATGAGCATTCCAAGCATTGTTTACAAAGCACACGCCACCGGCAACGATTTCGTGGTGTATCTGGACGCCGAAGGCACGTACGAGCCTACCGCCGATGAAGTGCGATTCCTGTGCGACCGTCATTTCGGTATCGGTGGCGATGGCTTGATCCGCCTTACTCATCCGCAGGCGGTGTCCGATTTGAACGACAAGCAGATTGCCGTTTGTGCTGCCGACAATGCGGATTGGTTCATGGACTACCGCAACGCGGATGGTTCGTTGGCTGAGATGTGCGGCAACGGCACGCGTGCGATCACTCTGTTCGCGCAACGGCAGGGTATTGCCGGTCAGCCGGGCGGTGAACCGTTCCGTCTCGGCACCCGTGCCGGTGTGAAGGTTCTGACTTCACTTGGCGATGTGCCGACTCTTGGCAAGGACGTGTTCCAGGTTGAGATGGTTCATGGAAGCGTGGCGATCTTGATGGATACGAAGTGACGATTCCCGGCACGGCCGGTTCCGCACGCGGCACGTTCGTGGACATGGGCAATCCGCATGTGGTGGCCGTCATCGAAGACGCGTTCTCCAGCCTGCCGACGGTGGAACAGCTTGATTTGGTGACCAAGCCGGTGGTCGCGCCCCGAATCGAAAGCGACCAGAATGTTGAGTTCGTGCGCATCGACGAGCAAAGCGAAGGCGACAACGAGGGCAACGCCACCATGCGCGTTAACGAACGCGGCTGCGGCGAAACCCTGTCGTGCGGAACCGGCCTGTGCGCCACCGCCATCACGTTGCGTGCCAAAACCGGCATCGACCATTGGACGATCACCGTGCGTGGCGGCACCCTGCGCGTCGACGTGACCGATAACGACGTGAAACTCACCGGATCGGCCACCATCGTCGGCAAAATCGAACTGCTGTAAGGTTTTGCGCATAACACTGAAATTTGCGGATACGCAAAAGAAAGAAGCCGGCTGTTTCCAGTCGGCTTCTCTTGTAGGCGAGTGAATCCCTACTGCTGATTGGACGTTACTTGACGTCAACTGAACAGCAGGGGGCCGTCTTCGACGAGAATGATCACAATCAATGTCACGATCCATAAGGCATCGACCATCAGATCGTAATTAAGACGGTAGTAGGTGCGTACGCCCTCGCGCTTGGCCGGAATCTCCTGAACCACCGCCGTGGCATGAGACAACGCATGAACTGCACGGTGTGGAGAACATCAGGCACAGACACCACGGGCATAGCGCGTTGATCACAAACAACGACTGCGAGGTCAGCCAATACGAATAAGCCAGCGCGGCCAATCCACCCAGCCATGTGCACAACGCAAACCAGCGGGGCACGGCGACCTTCGTCAAACCGATCACCGCGATCGTTACGAACACTGATTCCGCGGCGATGCCGAAGAACGCATTCGGGAAACTCAAACCGGCGAACTTCACAACCTCAGCCTGCCACGATTCCGCAACCGTGGAACACGACATCACGGCATTCACATCACAGCTGAGCTTCTGACCGGGATTGCGCGCCAATTTCAGTGTCTCGGCGGAAAGCACGAACGATACGACCAGCGCTACCGCCGAGGCGATCAGCATGACTAGATACGTCCATGTCGCGGTATGCCGCCAACCGCGCGGCTTCGTATAATCATCGTCGAGAGTGGCTTCGGCAACCTGTTCGCCGGAAAAATCGCTCATCGTGCATCCTTGAATCAAAATACAAACGTTGTCATCGCCTAGTTTACGCGGTATTGTGCCGAGTCGCGCCAAAAACAGCTTACGATGGATACATGATTCGCGTAGGCACTGCGGCACCGCCCGCTGAAGGTTGGGACATTCACTGCCATACCGTTTTTTCCGACGGTACGGAACGCCGCGTGCGTTGTTGCAGGAAGCGAGAGCATTGCAATTGCATGGTGTTGCGATTGCCGATCATGACACGACCTCCGGTTGGCAGGATGCGTTGGCTGCTTCGCGGGAGGTCAGATTGCCGTTGTTACGCGGTACGGAAATCACTGCCGTCGATGAGAGCGTATCCGTGCACATGCTCGCATTCCAATATGATCCGCTGAACGCCGATATCAGCGAGATGTTCGCGTCCACCCGCGAGGCGCGACTGCGTAGAACCAAGCGCATGGTTGAACTGATGGCGCAGGATTTTCCGATTACGTGGGATGATGTGCTCGCGCAGGTGCGTGAAGGCAAACGCACCACGATAGGCCGGCCGCATATCGCCGACGCATTGGTGGCTGCCGGCGTGTATGAAACACGATCCGACGCTTTCGCCGATGCGGTGAGCGCAACGTCGAAATATTACATTCCCACGCCGTCGCCGACCACGCACGACGTGGTGGCCGCGGTCAAGGGTGCGGGCGGGGTGGTGGTGATCGCCCACGCCGGAGACCCCCGGCGCAATCGGACATTACTGACCGACCGGCAAATCGAATCTCTCATCACCGAAGGCTTGGACGGTTTGGAAGTGTGGCATCGCGGCAATCCATCAGAACAGCGTGAACGTCTGCTCACCATTGCGCGCCGGCACGACCTGCTGGTGACTGGCGGATCCGATTGGCATGGTAAAGGCAAGCCGAACGCGCTGGGGGAGAACCTCACCAGCGACGAAACAGTTCAGGAAATCATCAATCGAGGCGTCCTCTTGAGCAAAGAATCGTCGAAGGCGAAAATAAAAAACCGAAACGCAATCATCGACGCGTAATTGAGATATGAAACCAGAAACGAGTTGATCGCCCAAAATGGAAAAGCCAGGCGCGAACGTCTGGCTTTTCTTGTGACGTCGAAAACGTGTGTTTCAGTTCGAAGCTGAAATCTGGTGATGCGAACGGGTCAGAGGTTGCCGAAACCGACGGCGTGCTTGGTTTCGGAACCGATGATGGCGTAGCCGAGCGAGCCTGCCGGCACCACGATGCGACGACCCTTGTCGTCCGTCAGATTGATGGTCTTGCCGTTCTCCACGCGTCGGCGATGGCCGCGTTGACCTCATCGGCGCTCTGTTCGGTGCTGAAGGTGACGGTGCGGGCCACATTCTGAATGCCGAGTTCAATATCCATGGATGCTCCTTCGTGATAATGCGCAATGCATGCGCACGTGTATGTACGGGTTATGTGCGCCTATTCTACGCGTAGCTTCTCATCGGTGGTGTCTTCCGCCTCCCACTGATTGATCTGCGCCTGCGCTTTCTGCATGGTCGCCTCATCTCGCTCCAACAGTGGAATGAGTACTGTCGCGGCCTCGCTGTGCGATGCGGGAATCGATTCTTCGTTCGTATCGTCGTTGTCGTCGGCCGTTTCCAGCCTGCTGATTACCATGGCGGAACTTGACGGCATGGATTCGTGCCGTTCTTTTGCGGAATGTTCCGGAATGAAAGTGCTGACCGAGGTCGCCTCATGTTCATTCGTATTGCCGGACGGTGCTTGTGATTGCTGGGTTCCGGCCGGTGCGAACGCTTCCGTCGCGTCGTTGACGATTTCCTTCGTCTTGCGGACCGGCTGGGAGCCGGTCACGTCGAAATCGCCGGTCGCGTCGAAATCGCCAGTGGAATCATCCATATCCACAGCGTCAACATGACGTTCGCCGGTCGTGTCGGAATCATTCTGCTGTGCGGCCGCGTTACGGCGACGCTCCGATTCGTTCAGCAACGTGCCTACGGTGATTGTGCTCGGCGGGCGCTGGGGGCGATCCTTGGACTCCTGCTTCGTTTCAGTTTGCACGCGATTCTTCGCTGTGGCGACACCCAACTGGTGGGCCAGGCGTTCCACCTGCGCCTTGAATTGCATAATCTTGGCGTTGTCTGCCTTGTTCAAAGCGGAAATAAAATCGCCGACCTGCTCCATCTGCAGCCACAGATTGGCCCGCAGCATAATCAGATCATCCAAACGATTGCCCAACATGCGACCGTATGCGGAAAGCAAGGCATTGCGGTGGTTCTCGTCAAGCTTGGCGAAAATCCAAGCCAAATCGCGGGCAGGATCGTTGACCTGCATATCCTGCCAATTCGTGACCGCGGTGATGGACGAACCGGAAAAAAGCACATCGCCGTCACGCAACCCGCCATGCACCGGACAAGTGGAGAACGACCATAGGCCGTCGGTTTCAAGAATATTCGCCCAACTAGTGGTGATCTCCTGCGGAACATGACCAGCCTGACGCAGGCGCTTGATCCAAGCGGTCAGCTGAGCGCGAATCTGGCCGGTGACAAACGTCGGATAGCCCGCTTCCTGCAGGAAGTCGGGACGAAGGCGATGAATCGCGCCCAAAGCGGTGCCTACGCTGGAACAATCATCCAAAGTCAGCAGCTCCAACGGCCGCGCCTGACCCACATGGTGGGTGGCCACCAGCACGGACGTATCTCCAGTGGCGGAATGCTTCAAATCGCCGTTTGAAAAAGCTACTATGCTATCGACGGCAAAACCCAATCCGCCTAATTCGCGGGCTTGCGAGAGCGTCTGCGCAGCGCGCACGCGACCGGCAAGACGCTTACGGCCTTCAGGCGTGTTGGATGCGAACACGTCATACAGCTTGCCCGCTGCATCCTGAACCACGGCATGGTCGACGCCGTACCCCTCGTCGGTCGGGTTGGTCTGTTCGCTGGCACGCGCGCCCGCAATGGCGGCGTTCGGCATCGCCGCACTCGTCAGGGCAGCTATCATAAATTTGCTTCGTTCGGTCACAATTCCAACCTTAATACACAATAAGGGCGAAGCGTTGCCGACTTGCCAGTAAAACTGCAGGTGAACCGCGGGCAAATCGTCACATGGCGACGGCAATCTGCCACAATGGAACGTATGAGTGCAACAGCGGAAGAGATTCTTGACGGATTGGATGAGGCGCAAAGGGCGGCCGCAACGGCCGTGGACGGTCCAGTGCGCATCATCGCGGGCGCGGGCGCGGGCAAGACGCGAACCGTTACCCGCAGAATCGCCTATGCGTGCGCCACCAAAGCGTGGAATCCACGAAGCACGATCGCAGTCACATTCTCCGTCAAAGCGGCGGCGGAAATGCGTAGCCGCCTATCGAAACTCGATGTCGCAGCCGACGTCAAAGCAGCCACCTTCCACTCCGCGGCCCTCCATCAGCTACGCCAAGTGTGGCCGGACGTATGCGAGGGGCCGATGCCGTTCATTTCCAGAAATCCACGTGAACTGGTGGAGCGCTCGCTGCGCCGCGTCACCACCTTCCAAGTGGATGACGACACCATACGTAACTTGCAAGCGGAAATCAACTGGTGCAAAATCTCACTGATCGCACCGGAAGATTACGCGCTGGTTTGCGCGGCAACGCATCGACAGCCGCCATCAGGCCTCGAACCAAGCCAATTCGTAGACGTATACAAAGCGTATGAGGCAGAAAAAACCAACCGCAACGAAATCGATTTGACGATATTCTGCTGATCGTTTGTCATCTGATGGAAAGCGACGAGGAAGTGGCCTCAGCTATCCGCTCCAACATCAGATGGCTTACCGTCGACGAGTACCAGGACGTTTCGCCATTGCAGCACCGTCTGCTCACCCGATGGCTCGGCTCAAACCGCAATATTTGCGTGGTGGGCGATCCGGCGCAGACCATCTACTCGTTCGCGGGCGCAAGTAGCTACAGTCTGCTCAACTTCGATTCGGAATTCGGTCCGCTCACCGCTGACATCAATCTGAACAACGACTACCGTTCCACGCCGCAGATCGTCAACTATGCCAATCGTGTGCTTGCGGCATCGCCGCAGCGGGCCGATTATCTGAAGCTCAGCTCTGAAAGGAGCAAAGGACGGAGGGTCGTGGAAACCATATATGGCAGCGATTGGGAGGAAGCGCAAGGTGTGGCGGCGCGCATCCGCAAACTGGTGGATGCGGGGGAGTCGCCGGCCGATTGCGCGATTCTCACCAGAGTCAACGCGCAGCAGAAAATCCTGTGCAAGGCATTGGCCGAACAGCATTTGAGATATCGCGTGCGCAGGGATAGCGGATGGCAGAATTCCGCACTTTCCGACGACACGCAGACCAGACTGGCCATGTTGGAGGCATTGGGCGTCGGCGCGGATCTGAGCGGCGTGACCATTTCCACTATCCACGCGTCCAAAGGTTTGGAATTCAAGCACGTGTTCCTTATCGGCTGCTCGGAAGGACTCATACCGTATGGGTTGCCGCAGGATGACGACGTGCTTGAGGAGGAACGCCGGCTCATGTATGTGGCCGTGACGCGCGCCGAAGACACGCTTGACGTCTCATATGCGCGTACCCGTGAAGGCAATGAGGGTGAAAGGGCACGACGGGTGTCGCGCTTCTTCCGCTGATACTGCGAACGGAATAGCGCGATTACTCGGCGTCGGTATCGTTGTTGCTGCCGGATTCTGCGGAATCGTCAGAGTCGCTGCCATTGGTATCGGATTCGCCGCCCTTGTGCTCTTCCTCGTCAAGCAGCTTGCTGAGTTCGGCATCCCAATCGATGGTCATGCCATCGGCGTCGCCAAGGGCTGCGACGCCATATCGGTGGCATTGGAAGCGGCGAACGTCGTATTTTCCGTGTTTTCCGACGATCCGTTGTTCTGCGACTGTGAGGTGTTGTCATCGTCATCATTCGGCAGTTGCGGCAGTAGATCGGGATGTGACCATTTCGCGTCTCGTGCCTGCGCGCCTTCCGTAGCGCAGATGTTATCCCACAATGCGGCCGCTTCACGCATGCGCTTCGGGCGTAATTGCAAGCCGATCAGGCTTTCGAAGGTGCGTTCCGCGGGACCTCCGATGGCGCGCTCGCGGCGGAGCATCTCACGAAGCTGTTCGATATGCGGAATATGGGCCATGCCGGCGCGCCACACTACGGTGTCTACCCAACCCTCTACCAAGGCGAGCAGATTCTCCAGCGATTTCATGGCCTGCTGTTGTTCAGGCGTGTCAGGGAACGCCACCTTGGTGATGTTCACCGCGTCGGCCATGGAATCCGGGTCGACGGACTGCGCATCGCGGATCTGCTCCTCCATGGCGTCCAAATCGATGCTGGTGCCACGGGCATACTTGCCCAACAGCGCCTCGAAGCGTGGCATCAGCCACGGCACGGAAGCGTACAGGCGCGAATGGGCGAGCTCTTGCAGTGCAAGATAGCTCATTACTTCGTTCACGTCGATTTCCAAGGATTTCGCATATTCGACGACATTCTGCACGATCAGGCCTCCAGCCGGATTCTTCAGCAACGAAATGCTTTGGTCGAAACTGCCGCGCACCTCATGCGACAAATCGCCGGCGGCACGTCCCAGCTGCATGGCGAACGACGTATTGCCGACGAAACGCATGAGTTTTGCCGGATCTTTCATATCATCGGGAATCGGAATCTGCACCGGACCGGCGAAAATGCCGGAAATTTCCGTATGGAATTCGGAATCGCCGAAACGCTGTGACAAAATCGAAGCCAGAGCGTCGCTCATCGACTCGGCAATCGGGGATGCAAACTGCGCCCAGGAATCGATGCATCCTTCCACCCAGCCTGCGCGGGTAAGCACCTGCGTTTCGCCTTGCGCGGGGTTGAATTCGCAAGCGGTGTCAAGCCACAGATTCGCCTCGCTGATGGCTCGCCGGGCCATCTCGCCGTACTCCGCGCTCACACTGGTTTCCGATCCTTCGCCATTGGCCTGCTGCAATGCCAATGATTTCGCCAGTTTGACGTTGATTGGACCTTCCTCGGTGATGTGCTGGATGTCTCCGAAAGTGTTGAGCCCGCCCGCAGTGAACGCCTGCATCATCGACCTGACCTCGGCCGGCTTGGGAAGCTTGCTCACATCCTGACTCATCAACTGGTCGCGCAACTCTTCCGGCATGTTGGAAAACTGGTTCCATGCCATCTCGCCTTGAATTGGTCCGAAACAATCGATAAACCATTGGCGGATCGCGTTCTCGTCCATGCCGGCCCTGCCTTTTCCTAAGCGTTTTTTCAAGTTTGGTTGGTTCCATACTATGTTATGGGAGGTATGCCCAAGATGAAGGAAACACGACGAATTCACGGCAAAAACACACGTAGCGGCGCTCCGGGACGTGTCAAACGATGGCTGATAGGCGCGGAAGGTTGGCTGTCCGCGCGTTCATGGCGTTATCTTGCAGGACCGTTGGTGGCGGTACTGTGCGTATTGGTGTTGATTATGCCCAGCGCGTATGTGGTGCAGGTGCCCGGCCCGACACAGAATGTGCTCGGGGAGGTTTCCGGCAAGCAGGTCATCGCCGTTTCCGGTGCGAAAACGTATAAGGATTCAGGCCAACTGCTGTTGGTCACGGTCAATGCTTCAGGCGTGCCAGGGTACCCGGTGTCGAACGCGCAGGCATTGGTGGCGTGGGCCGATTCGAAATCCACGGTGATGCCTCAGGAAGCGGTGGTTCCTGTTGGGCAGACCGCAGAGGAATACAAGCAGTCCAGCGACAAGGAGATGACGTCATCGCAGGATTCCGCCACCGCAGCGGCGAAAAAGTTCCTGGAAGAGCATGGTTATGACGTGTCCGGCATGAAGGTGTCCATGCATGTGGACGACATCGGCGGGCCGTCGGCGGGCATGATGTACACGCTTGGTCTGATCGACAAGGTGACCGGTGAAAAACTTTCTGGGGGTAAGATCATCGCGGGAACGGGCACTATGAACGACAAAGGTGAAGTCGGTGAAATCGGAGGCATCCGTTTGAAGATGCTCGGAGCGAAACGCGACGGAGCAACTTGGTTCCTTGCCCCGGAATCCAATTGTTCCAGCGTTGTGGATCATATTCCGGAAGGTTTGAACGTGGTGAAGGTGTCCACTTTGCAGGAGGCGTACGATGCGCTGGTTGCCGTCCGAGACGGCAAGGGTGCATCCCTGCCGCAATGCTCCGCGGGAGAGTGACGCATTCCGAGATATAAGAAAAAACAATCTCGCAAAGTGAGCAATTCCACGGTTCGTAACGTATATGTTCGAGCAGTGTTGGTATATTGACGAACGTGAATCAAACGGCATCTGATAACGCTGAAGAATTCGGTTTCCACGCCGGCGACCTGGTACAGGAATGGCTGTGGGACGATGATGTGGACGACTCGATCCGCGCCAAGATCGAGGAGCTGACCGGTGAAGAGCTGGTCGACGAGGACTATGATTCCGCCGTTGATGGCGTGATTATCTGGTGGCGCGACGGCGATGACGAAGACGAACTGTCTGACACCATCGTCGATGCGTATGCGGTCCTCGGCGACGATGGTCCATTGTGGGTGCTCACCCCGAAGCCGGGGCGCCCGGGCGCGGCAAGTTCAAGCACCGTGCAGTCCGCCGCGAAGACCGCCGGCATGAATGCAGCCACGCCGCTGACCGTCAGCGGTGACTGGAACGGCATCCGTCTGCGCGCATTCGGCAAAGGCCGCTGATCGTATTCGTTTTACCCGCCTCGACACGCATGGCCAAGGTCGGGCGCTCATATAAAGGCTTGGAATCACATGATTCCAAGCCTTTTTGCTTGCGGAAGCAGTCGAAGAAGATGTTTCCATGAAATTGTCTATATTGACAAAAGTCATGACTTTGCTGACGTGCACGCGAGATAGTTGGGAATATCAGAAGAGTCGGAACGGCTTATTTTCTGCGGAAACAAAAGGTGGGCGATGAGGGACTCGAACCCCCGACATCCACCGTGTAAAGGTGGCGCTCTAACCAACTGAGCTAATCGCCCGCAAAGCTCTACTGTACAGTATTCGTTGCCTGCGACAGCTTCAACGTGTGTCGCGCTGCCCAATAGGGGTTCCTTCCATAGTAAATGCGTGAAAAATGGTGTGATTTGAGTGTCGATTCGCTGAATTTTCCACAAGAAAGCCAAAAGCGTCGAATCAATCACGTAGAGTAAGGACGTTGAGTAGTGCAGTAGGAGGTCGATAGCCAATGGCGCAGGAACCTGAATCCGAGAGGAACGCATCGGGGATCGCTCGTACTTCAAAGCGCAAGTGGGGGTATGATTCCGAACAGGTGGACGCTTTTCTTGAGCGTGCGCACATGCTGTACGAAGGTGAGGGAGCGCAACTCACCCAGCATGATATTCAGAATGTTTCTTTCGATTTGGTCAAAGGCGGCTATGTGATCGCCCAAGTGGACGCGGCCCTTGCTCGTTTGGAGCGCGCCGTGGTGGACAAGCAGACCACATGGGAGATTTCGCAGCATGGTCGTGTGGCGTGGAAAGCGCAGACCGAAAGTCTGTTCCGCCAGCTTGACGCCCATTCCAAACGTGAGCACGGCGAACGTTTCAAGCCAGGAGAAGGCAAGGAACCGAGCTATGACCGCAAGCAAGTGGATCGCATCGTCGATCAGTGCCTGACGAAGGCCGCTGGCGAGCTCGGCGTTGAGGAAGTGTCGGAAGACGATGCCAAGAAACTTGTCGATCTGAACTCCCAGACCGTGGCGAATGTGATCTTCACCCAGCGCAAGGGCAAGCGTGGCTATGACGAGCGTCAGGTGGATTATTACCTGAACGAATGCGTGCAGCTGCTGACCAGACTCGAATCCTATGCTCGTGTGGCCGACTTCGTGGGCGAGCCTCCGAAAGCGCGATGACCGCAGCCAATCCGTCCGCAACCAGTCTGGCATCCCAAGAGACGCAGGTGGTCTCGCCGTTATTCGCCGTTCCAGCCGTTTCCGCAGAACCTATTGCGCAGCCCGCTCAGGTTCAAAACAGCACTGACTCCTTCGACGCTTTGAATAAGGCGGAACGTGAGATTTTCACCACGCCTGCAACGTCCCCGGTGAGCATTCCGGCCACTCAAACCGCTGCGCCGACGTATGCTCCCGTGGTTCCGCCTGTGTTCCAGCCAACCATCAGCACCCCGTCGGCTCCGGTAACTCCGGCAGCTCCTGTAACGCCGGAACCTCAGGCCGCTCCGGTTGCTCCAGCGGCTCCGGAACAGTCGTTGGCACACCTGTTCAAAGCGTCCAATGCGGTTGACGAGGAGCCATCTTCCGCAGGAACGGAAACCGAAGCGTTCAATCCGCTTTCTGATGATGGCGCGCCGAGCTATGACGCTCCGGCCGCGCCTGCGGCTCCTGTGATTCCAGACACTTCGGTCGCGCATCAGCCGGAAGAATCTCACGGCATCACCATCGCTCCCGATTCTTCGTTGGCTGCCTTGGCGCAGATGGCCCAGAACATCGACGCTCCCGATCCGGTCGAAGACACGTTCACCCCGCGCATGCCAAGCCTGTCGACGCCGAACCTTCCGCAGGTCAATACCGACTCGATTAATCTCGGAACCTTGCCGACCGTCCCACCCTCCTTCACGCTGGAACCAGCCACCTCCGCAGATCACTCGACAACGGCAACTCCCGTTGAACCGGCGAAACCGGCAGAGGAAGAGAAGAAGAACGAAACCAAGCCGGCAACCAATCCGATGTTCGAAGCATCCAACAGCAATCTGGATGTCGATATTCCCGACCTGTCGTTCCCCTCTTTTGAGTAGGCAATCGCACTGAACAGGCTGACGTGACCGTCAGCCTGTTTTCGCGTTCACACGAATAATCCAAAACAAATACGGAGCATACGCATAACCCATGCAAACCTCAACCGTAGTCATTCTGGGATCCACCGGATCCATCGGCACCCAAGGACTTGACGTCATCTCCCGCCATCTCGACCGTTTCAACGTGGTCGGACTTGCGGCAGGCGGCTCCCATGTGGAACTTCTGGCCCAACAGGCGGTCCAATTTCACGTTTCGAAAGTCGCCATCTTCAATACAAACGCGGTCCATGCGCTCCAAGATGCGCTAAACCAAGCCGGCGCAGGCAATGTGGAAATCATGGCCGGGTCGGAAGCGGTAATCGCCATGGCCGGATCCGGTGCCGACGTGGTGTTGAACGGCATTACCGGATCCATCGGCCTTGAACCTTCGATTGCGGCACTGCAGGCAGGATCGCAGCTGGCGCTCGCCAACAAGGAATCCGTTGTGGCCGGCGGTCATCTGCTGTTCGACGCACAGGTTCGTGCGCAGCAGATCAATCCGGTTGATTCCGAACATTCCGCCATCTGGCAATCGTTGCGTTCGGGCACGCACGGTGAAGTGTCGAAACTCGTGGTCACCGCTTCCGGAGGTCCGTTCCGCGGTTGGAAACGCGAGCAGATGACCGACATCACGCCCGAACAGGCGTTGAACCACCCTACTTGGAATATGGGTCCGGTGGTGACCATCAACTCGTCCACGTTGATGAACAAGGGGCTTGAAGTCATCGAAGCGAGCCGTCTGTTCGACGTGCCTCCGAGCCGTATCGACGTGACCGTGCACCCGCAATCCATCGTGCATTCCATGGTGGAATTCCGCGATGGCGCCACCATCGCACAGGCTTCACCGCCTGATATGCGTCTGCCGATCGCGCTTGGCCTATCGGCTCCCGAACGACTTGGCAACATCGCAGCGGCCTGTGATTGGACGAAAGCCGCCATGTGGACGTTCGAACCGCTTGACGATGAGGCATTCCCCGCAGTGAGCTTGGCTCGACATTGCTTGGAAGCTTCCGAAAAGCATACGGCCGTGCTGAATGCTGCCAACGAACAGGCCGTTCACGCCTTCCTCGAACATCGCTTGCCATATCTCGGCATCGTCGATACCGTCAAGGAAGTGTTGGACGAAATGGATGCGGAACTGCGCGGCAATCCGCTATTCGCTTCCGTGGAGGAAATGAGCCAACTCGAGCTGGAAGCCCGTCGTCGAGCCGACGACTGATAAACAAGTAACGGAAAACGAAACAAAACAAACAGACGAAACGTAAGTGACGCAAGGCTCCCTAAGTCGGGAGCCTTGTTATTGCAAGGATTTGACGTATGCCAGAAATCGAAAAGCCGTTCCGTAAAACCGGTGAGGCAGCCATTAGCGAAAGCCCGCTGCATCCGCGCCGCAAATCGCACCGTATTATGGTCGGTCCCGTTCCAGTCGGTGGGGGAGCGCCAATCTCGGTGCAATCCATGACCAATACGCTGACAGCCAATGTTCCCGCGACATTGCAGCAGATCGCGGAACTGACCGCAGCCGGCTGCGATATCGTGCGCGTGGCCGTACCCAGCCAGGATGATGCCGACGCATTGCCGGAAATCGTAAGGAAATCACCGATTCCGGTCATCGCCGATATTCATTTCCAAAGCAAATACGTGTTCCAGGCCATTGACGCGGGCTGCGCTGCGGTGCGTGTGAACCCCGGCAACATCCGCAAATTCGACGAGGTTGGCCCTTCCATTTGCAAAGCCGCCACGGACGCGGGCATTTCGTTGCGCATCGGCGTGAACGCGGGCTCGCTCGATAAGGAACTGTATGCGAAATATGGCGGTCCGACGCCGGAGGCACTGGTTGCGTCCGCCATGAAGGAAGCGCGCATGTTCGAAGACGTCGGCTTCCATGATTTCAAGATTTCCGTCAAGCATCATGATGTGATCACCATGGTGGAAACGTATCGTCTGCTCGCTTCCAAGGGTGATTGGCCGTTGCATCTTGGTGTCACCGAAGCTGGACCGGCATGGCAGGGCACCATCAAAAGCTGTTTGGCATTCGGTGCGCTGCTGGCTGAAGGCATTGGAGACACGATTCGCGTTTCGCTGTCGGCACCGCCCGTCGAAGAAGTGAAAGTCGGGTGCAAGCTGCTGGAATACATGGGATTGCGTCCGCGCAAGTTCGACATTATCTCCTGCCCGAGCTGCGGTCGTTCCCAAGTTGATGTGATTCAGTTGGCCAATGCGGTGACCGAAGGTTTAAAGGATGTGACCGCGCCGATTCGCGTGGCTGTTATGGGCTGCATCGTCAACGGTCCGGGCGAGGCCCGTGAAGCCGATTTGGGTGTGGCATCCGGCAACGGCAAGGGACAGATTTTCATCAAGGGCAAAGTCATTCAAACCGTGCCGGAAGACCAGATTGTGGAAACGCTGCTGGTCAAAGCGCAGGAGATCGCCGCGCAGATGGAAGCGGACGGACAGGTGCCCGTCAACGCCACAGGACCGGTGGTGGTGCCGGTGGCGCAAGGTAATTGTTGATTTCGCTGACCGCTGGCGGTCGATTGCAGATTGTGATCGGCCGCCCGCTGGTTTTGCTGGTTGTCGATTGCCATTTCAGCTGGAGTCGGTACAATGAACGGCGTGTCAGATCAGGAACGTCAGTCAGTCATGTCCAGCGCGGAGAGCCAATCCAGTCAGTGGACGAGGGGCAGACGGCTGATGGTCAGTCTGCCTATCTTCATCATCCTGCTGGGCATTCTGGTGTCGGTATCCAATTTGACGGCATCGTCATGGAAGTACGAGCCAACCGGTCAAACCATCGAAACGTTATCATCCGACACGGCAGTGACCTTCGATAATCCTTCCGGCAAAACCCTTGCCAAACGAGGCGATTACGAAGTGACGCAACGATATGTCACCATTGAGCGAAACAGCCGTCAACCGGTGAAATACAACAGGTCAAAGTGTTGATTCGAGAGCCGAAAGACGCGGGAAACAATCGGCCCGGCGTGGTGTTCATGCATGGTGCCGGATATGGTACCTGTGACAACTCATTTGGAGACATGGCCACCGATCTCTCATCCGCAGGCTTCGTGACGGCCGTGCTCGACAAGCCGGTATGGTCCACCAACGATGCGACCCGTGATTACCCGGGCTCCGCGGCCATTTACGATCAGGCCATCACCATGTTGCGTGATCTCGACAACGTTGACGCTTCGAATGTCGGCATTTACGCGACTTCCGAAAGCACTTGGATTTCCTCATATCTGCTTGATCAAGACCCCGACGTGGCATTCCAGGTGTTGCTGAGCCCAATGGTGTATTCGCCACGACATTCGTTGGGATTCCTTGCCGCACAGGATTTCGCGCTGGTCGGAGCGCATGATGGATACCAGTCCATTGTGCGCCGCGCGTTCAACATCGATGCGGAATTGTTCGGCCTGACCAATCTCGACCTCGACACGTTGAATCCCCAAGCCTATTCCATTCCCACGCTTGTGGCATACGGCACCAAAGACGTGATGACCGCGCAGGTGGAAGGTACGGAGAAAATCATCGACATGGCGCATAAGGCGGGCAATTGGGACGTGACCGTGCGCACATACCCCATCGCCAACCATGTGCTCCGACTCGGCGACGAATCCAACAGCGGCACTCCGTTCGCCGACGCCTACGTGGATGATGTAATCAGTTGGGCTGTCGGCATCACGCGGGGACTGCAGCAGACCAGCGAGCGTGTGGCCGGTACCAACTTGTATCAGTCGATTGCGGTGCCGTTGGAATTGCAGGCGAACAGCGGGCTGACCATTTATCTTGTGGTGCTGCATGCCAGCATGGTGCTGTTGCTGCTGGTGATCGGCGTGCTGTGGCTGATTGTGCTCGTACGTAAGATTTGGGCGCATGCGCATCGACGCCGATATGTGTTGGGGCTGAGACCTGTGTTCAAAAATGCGTTGATTACGCTTGCCGTTGCCACCATGGCACTTTTGTGCTGTTTGGTGCAGGATTGGGCGAAGTGGTTATGGGCGTGGTCAAGCTAGCGTGGGGTGGCGCTCCCGCCGAGGATCCGGGCATGATGTATTGGAGTTGGCCGGTTATTCAAATGGTGTGTGTTGTTGTGGTGTGGGCGTGGTCTCGCGTGTTCGTGCGTCTTATCGAGGAGGCGACGAATCGTGGTCTTGCACAATGGCCACCGCGTAAGGGGGCTATAGGCGCGATTGTGAGTGGCCGCCAGCCGGTGCTCGCGTCGACGAGGTTCGGCCGTGTGATGTTTTGGATCACGGCGGTCACCATGCTGTATGTGCTGTTGGTGTTCGCGTTCTGGGGATTGTTTATTTACTGATATCGCGGGAGAGTGCGGCTGGCGCGAGAACGTGCGGAAAGTATAGATAGTTCAGTTAAGAAAACGAGTCGAGGCGAAGGAGGTGTGTGAATGCCGTTGTATCAGGACGAGGGCGTGGTCTTGCGTACCGTCAAACTTGGCGAAGCTGATCGTATCGTCACTTTGCTGACACGTGACCATGGCAAAATCCGCGCCGTCGCCAAAGGTGTGCGTCGAACCAAATCGCGTTTCGGAGGTCGTTTGGAGCCTTTCATGCGCGTCTCGTTGCTTATTGCGGAAGGGCGTTCGCTTGATGTGATTTCCCAAGCCGAGTCGGTGTCGGCGTATGCGAGAGGCATCTGCACCGATTTCAAGGCGTATACCGCAGCGAATGTGATTTGCGAAACCGCTGACAAGCTGGTGGTGACGGAGCAGGAGCGTTCCGTGGCACAGTATCGGCTGGTGTTGGGAGCGTTGAATGCCCTTTCCAAGCATGCGCATGAGGCTGCTGCGATTGGCGATTCCTACGTGATGCGTGCTCTTGCGATCGCTGGTTGGACGCCGCGTTTGCGTGCCTGCGTGGTGTGCGGGGAGCCGATTTCTGCTGATCGTCCATGGTTCTTTTCGATTTCCGCGGGTGGCCTGATGTGTTTGACCGATCATATTCGTGAATCGTTTGACGTTTCGTGGAATGCGATCTGCCAGTTGCAGGCGCTTGTAGACGGCGATTGGGGAGAGCTGGACGGCACGGCGTTGCTTCCGGAAACCCGACAAATGGTAGAAAAATGGGGTGAATACTATTTGGAACGTCCGATTCGTTCCATGCGCTTGCTAGATTAGCGGGTATGGCTTTTGAGAACGTGGATTACAAGTCCCTTGACATTCCGGCGGCACCATTTTCTGACCCGTCGATTATTCCTGATTTTCCGAAGAACAAGGTTCCGCGCCATATCGGCGTGATCATGGACGGTAATGGTCGTTGGGCGCAGCAGCGTGGCTGATTCGCACCGACGGGCATCAGGCTGCCGAACCGGTGGTGTTCGACACCATCGCAGGTGCCATCGAAGCCGGTGTGCGCTACCTGTCGCTGTATACGTTCTCCACGGAGAACTGGAAGCGTTCCCCGCAGGAAGTGCGCTTCCTGATGGGCTTCTCGCGTGACATCATCCACCGTCGTGTGGAGCAGATGAACGCGTGGGGCGTGCGCGTGCGCTGGTCCGGCCGACGTCCGAAACTATGGAAATCCGTTATCGACGAATTGGAAAAAGCACAGGAACGTACCAAAAACAACACGACCATCGACGTGGTGTTCTGCCTGAATTACGGCGGACGTGCCGAAATCGCGGATGCTTGCGCGGCAATCGCAAAGGAAGTGCGTGACGGCAAAATCTCCGGCGATCGCGTAACGGAAAAAATGATTTCCGAGCACCTGTACAATCCTGATATTCCTGATTGCGATTTGGTGATTCGTACTTCCGGCGAACAGCGCACGTCGAACTTCCTGCCGTGGGAAGCGGCATATGCCGAACTTGATTTCGTGCCGGAACTGTTCCCCGATTGCGGTCGAGACGTGCTATGGCGTTCGATCGACCACTACATTCACCGCGACCGTCGTTTCGGCGGCGTCAAAAAGTAGTTTTTGCTGAGTTGATTAGGTTAACTGCGGGGAGAACATAATGTTCTCCCCGTTTTGCTTGTTACAACGTGCTGATTCGGGTGGTGAAGGTGGGGACGAAACGGGAGGAGTCGACTTGGAAGGCTACGTGGATGCGGGGTGCGTTGGAGTCGATCAGTCCGGCGGGATCGCCGATGGTTCGGCCTCGGGTGCGTGGAAATCGCCGGTTTCGAGTTCGACTTTCATTGGTAGGTCGATACAGGTCACCAGCGACGGGTCCACGGCAACGGCGGCGGCCAGCGGATCATGCAATGGCATGCCCTGTGAAAACAGTCGCGCGTCGGCCTTGAGGTTTGCGGCAATGGAAAAATCAGCCATGTCGGCGAGGAATATGCGCACATCGGAAGCAGATGGGCTTGCAGCCACACTCGAGGTTCGAGCTGAAGCTGCATTTGAACTACCAGCTGAACCATCAAGTGAATCAGCGACTTGGGATGCGGTCGAGCTGGTAAGTGTGTCAGCATTCGCTGCTTCGCGCCAAGCACGGGTCGCATCGGAACCCATCAGGCATTGATGCGTTACGTCCAAGCCGACCATGGTGATGTCGGCACCGGAATGGAACACGCGATCTGCGGATTCCGGATCCTGAATGATGTTCGTTTCCGCAGTCAGATCCCAACAGTTGCCTTCCTGCGTCAACGTGCCGCCCATCATCACCAGTTTGAGTTTGCCGGCAATATCCGGTGCGGCCGCGATCGCAGCATCAATATCGGTCAGCGGACCGGTCGCAACCACAGTGACGTCGAAACCATAAGCGCGAACCTGATCAATAATGAACTGCACGCCTTCGGAAACCGAGTCGGCGGAAGAATCATCAACATGAATAAAAGAAGCCGAATCCGTAGTAAGCGACAATTCAAACGAATCAACCGCAGGATTCGCATGAACATCATCCAACGCATATCCGCCAACGGAAATCAGACTACGATAATCACGAGAAAAAACAGTATCAGAACCGGAATTATCCGAAAAAATATCTGAAAAAGCAGTATCCGAAGACGAACTATCGCAAGCCGGGCCGAATCCTCCCAATCCGTCCGTGCCGTGAAACTGCGCACAACCTGCATCCGGAATGAAACACCGAGCCCATGAAGGATGCGACGATCCACGTATCACCGGAATGTGCCGAAGCCCCAACCGTTCCAGCACATACGAAGTATTGCGAACCGCAGTGTCGACGGAAACATTGCCGTACGTGCCGATCACGCCAAGCACGTCAACAGTGTCGAACGTCGCAAGGTATGCCAACGCCAGTGCATCGTCGATACCGGTGTCCACATCAAGAATCAGTCGTGTCATATTTGTATTTAATCAAACTCGTGCAATGAAGCCAAATGCAACGCATAATGGTGCGGCATCCCACAAACCATGTTCAACCGAACTGAGCAAGCAGTGTTGGGCATGAAATAAAAATGCAGGATGCCGTATTCCAATATTTTCGATTATTCGCACCTAAACGGGTTACAAACCTACTCGTTCAAACCCGATTATTTCAGGAATTCGTCGGTGGCGAGATCCTTGGCTTGCGGAGCGTCGTGCACCACCTTGTCATGCGAATCGGTGTAGGCGTCTTCCTGAGCGAGGAAGTCAAAATACTGCTGGGCGCCTTCAACGTCGTTCGTACCGAACGTGAACGAACCATCCTTGATCTTGGCGGGATCGCCCCAATACTGACCGTCCACAATGGTTTTCATGCTTTTCTTGACGAAATCAAGCTTGAGATTCGCGTCGGGAGCTTCCTTCACAAGGATCTTCGCTGCATCGTCAGGATTCGAATATGCGTACTCGTAGCCCTTCTTGGTGGCTTGTACGAACTTCTTCACCAGTTCGGGATTGTTGGAAATCGTCTTGTCGCTGGTGATCACGCCAATAGTGTCGGCATTGCCGGGAACGCCGTAATCCGGTTCGGTAAAGCAGTTGAGCTTCGGACCGTACATGTCGGCCTGCACACCCTCCCAAGTGGCATAGAAACCACCGAAATCAGCCTTGTTGCTGGACAGCGTTTGGAACGTGGACGTGCCGACGGTCACCTTGTCGAATTCGCCCTTACCTCCGTCCGACTGAATCATGCGACGGATCACCGCATCGGATTCGTTGGATCCGAACGTGGCGAAAGTCTTGCCGTCGAAATCCTTCGGGGATTTGATTTCAGTGTTCGAAGCAAGCGAGCACCAGATGGCGCTTGGCTTCTGCTGTACCTGCAGCACCTGCTTGATGGTTGCGCCCTTAACAGCGTACGTGCTTACGTTGGTGAGGTTCGACAATGCGAAGTCGGCCACGCCGTTGTTCACGGCCTGTTCGGCACCGGCCTGTGCCACGGCCACGATATCAACGTCAAGACCTGCCTCTTTGAAATAACCCTTGTTTTTCGCCACATATACGCCGATATGATTGGTGTCGGGCGCCCAGGACAGCATGAAGGTCACTTTGGTCAGATCGCTGCTGCCAGATGCTGTGCTTGTTGCGGAATCGTTGCTTTGTCCGCATGCGGTAACGCTGAACAACATGGCGATTGCGCTGAAGAGTGCGATTATTGTGCTTGCGATGTGAGTACGTGCGGTGGCGTCATGCCTGCTGAAGATGCTCATAAAGCGATTTCCCTTGAATCTGTATTCTCTATCGTTTTCTAGGGATATGCTGCGAGCGGAGTTCGGGCAGAAAACGATACGAAGGGCCTCAGGCCCCCGCTCGTCCAATGCCCCCGACATTCCTTACGGTGCCTAGTGAAAGGCGTGGAATATTGCCGGTTTGCCACGCATTGGCTTAACAGCGGGTTTTATTATACGTAGGCAGCGTGACCGACATGCAATGCGGAGTGGCGAATGCTGCGAATGCTGCGTTTGCAGAAGGCCGATGATGTTTGGCGTGTTTGACTTACTGGTCTGCATCGGGATCGGCGTCGGCATCAGCTGGGCCGAGCAGGACGCGTTCGCTGAGGTTCACCAGGCACATCAGAACGCCGGTGATGGCGATGATGACCAGCGTCGCCGAGAAGATCAGCGGTGTGCGGAACGAGTTGTAGGCGGCCTGTAGCCAAATGCCAAGACCTTTGCGCGCGCCCAAATATTCTGCGGTGGCGGCGGTGGCGAAAATGTATGCGGCGGAAACGCGGATGCCGCCATAAATCTGACGAGCGGCCACACGCAGCTTCACATGCCACAGTGTCCACGCTTTCGTGGCGCCACAAGTCAGCGCAACATCCGAATAAAACTGGGGGACCGCTTCAAGCCCACGAATCGTCTGCACTGCAATCGGGAATAAGCCGAATACCGTTACGATCACGATTTTTCCGGAAATCTCAAAGCCAAACCAGATCAAAAATAGGGGAGCGATGGAAATCAACGGCATGGTCTGCGCAGCTGAAAGCAACGGGAGCAATGCGGCGTTCGCAATGCATGAGCAGTACAGCAGTATGCCGATGAGAATGCCGAACAGTACGGCGAACAGGAATCCGACGGTACCTTCAAGCAAAGTGACTTGCGTGGCAGGCCATAACGTCGACCATGTTTCGACGGTGGCCTGTGCGATTTCGCTTGGCGCGGCGATCATGGTGCTGGGCACATTGCCGATGCGGACCCACGCCTCCCATACCGCCAGCAACAGCACTACTGCAATAACCGTGGGAATACGGCGTTTGCAAACGTGAGCAAAGGCGGACAAAGCTTCGAGAAGTTTTGCGACAATGCCGGCTTTTGAATTCGTGTTCGCAGCCATGCCCGAACCCATGTGCGAACTCGTGTTTGAGGGTATGGATCCTGTTGCCGAATCCCTGCGTTGAACGTGCGAAACCGCCATCGTTCACCTTGCTTTCTGCGCCATAGTGGGCGCGCACGTGACCGGTGGCGAGAAATCAGTAAGGTGAGGAGCCTGCCCGCGTTCCGGTCAGAAAAGTTCATTACCGGGGTGCCAGTATAAAGCACTCCCTAAACCACGTTCCAAACCAAAACGAAAGGCGGTTTCGTATCTCATTCGACACGAAACCCGCCTTACTCTTTACCCCTTGCTACTGCCTTGGATTAGCCTCACTCCAGTCCGATGGACTTCATGGTGTGGAGCTTCAAGGACTTGACCTCAAGCGTGCCGGATTCGGCAACAAGTTTGATGGCTCGTGGGCCTTCGGAAGCGTAGCTGAAGGAGCTCATGGCCTGACGGCCGTCGTTTACGTACACTTCCACGCAGCCGCGATCCACAAACACGCGCAGCTTGAGCTCGCCGGAAGCCAGTTCTTCGGCGGAAAGCGGCGCGGTACGGTAGCCACGATCGCCCTGGGCTGCGGCCTGACGGTCGATCACCACGCGGCCGATCTGATCGTCGAACGCCACATACGTGTAAGAGCCATCCTCAGTCGCGTGAATCTTCAGACCGGCGCGTTCCGCGGTGGAAGCGTTGAGATCGATGGTCATTTCGATTTCAACGGCTTCGGCATCGTCGGCAATGGTCTGCTCGCCATTGACGTCCAGCGAGATCGCACCGAAATCGGTGGTGTTTTCGCGCAAGCCCTCCATTTCGGCAACCGGAGCGGTGTGCAGATCGCCGTCGGCGCCAGGGTGATCTCACGCGGAAGGGTCAGGTTGCCGCACCAGCCGTCATCCTGCATCGGAATCGGCTCAACGAACGGGCTCATCCAGCCGTATACGATCTGGCGCTCGCCATCGTTGAAGGACTGCGGAGCGTAATAGTTGTGGCCGCAATCCCACAGGCGAAACTCGGTTTCCGGCTGGAACGCCTCGCCCGGGGTCCACGTGCCGATCATGTAGCCGGCGTTGGAAACGTTGCGGTTCATGAAACCGGAGGCCTTTGCGCCCATGGCGGAGAAGCCGATGACCCACTTCTCATTGCCCTCGGCGTCCTTGATCGGGAAGAAGTCCGGGCATTCAAGCATGAAGACGTTCGGATCCGGGTGTTCGAACAGCACACGCTCGTAGGTCCAACGAACCATGTCATCGGAGGAGAACAGCCACATCTGGCCGCGCTTTTCTACGGAGGAGACACCGAAGGTCATGTACCACTTGTCTCCGGTCTTCCATACCTTCGGGTCACGGTAGTGGTGGTCGACCTTATCGAGCGGGCAATCGATGATCATGCCGCGCTTGGTGGCGCTGGTCAGCTCGTCGTTGTCTGGTTCGGCGATCATCTGCACCTGCCAGTCGCCGCCGGTGTTGTCGATGCCGTTGGCCCAGCGGTGGCCGGTGTAGTAGAACTTGAGCTCGCCGTCATCGCCGATCACTGCGGAACCGGAGAACACGCCGTCCTTTTCCTCTTCGAGAGTCGGGGCGAACATGATCGGCTCACGCTTCCAGTTGAGCATGTCGTTGGAGGAGACGTGACCCCAGTGCATCGGGCCCCACTGGGTGCCGTACGGGTGCAGCTGGTAGAACACGTGCCAACGGCCCTTGTAGAAGCACAGGCCGTTCGGATCGTTGATCCAGCCGCCGTTGGAGGCGATGTGGAACTTCGGATACCAACGGTTGTTGCGCGCGGCGGCCATGGCTGCAACGCCCGCCTCCGCCTGTGCCAGAGCCTCGCTGTGGTTCTTGATTTCGTGAAGGACGGGTGCGTCCGGGGTGAAGCCAGTCATCGTTGAATAGCCTTTCTTGTGATTGTTGAATTGCTGCTTATTGAGTTTTGAGTAAAAGTTGTAAGAATGCTGCCCGAAGCGGAAAAAGGGGAAACGCTTCGAGCAGCACGATTCAGTTATGTTCTTGGCCGGACTTGCGATTGCGTTCAGGCGTTCGCTTCTGCAGCGGCCTGGGCCTTGAGCTGCTTGTCGGTGTAGAACGGATCACCGCCGACTTCCTGGTCGTCCTTCTTGATCACGAAGAAGCCGTAGATCAGGCTGCCAGCACGATGCCGGAGATGGTGAAGAAGGTCGGCGATCGCCCATGGCGTCATGCAGGGCGCCATCGGGGTGGAGAAGATCACCTGGCCGATCTGGGAAGCGATCTGGAAGCCCACCATGTACAGGGTTGCCGACAGCTTGGTGTCGAAGTGCAGAGTGAAGTAGCGGAATGCCGGCAGGCAGAACAGCGGAACCTCGATGGAGTGGAACAGCTTGACGATGGAGACGCTGACCGGATCGTGGAACACGCCGCACAGGCCGATGCGCAGGAACATCACGGTTGCACCGAGCAGCAGGGAGTTGCGCACGCCGATCTTCTTCATGATGATCGGAACAACACCCATCATGGCGGACTCGAGGAACACCTGGAAGGAGTTCAGGGTGCCGTAGGTGGCGTTGCCGATTTCAGTGGTGGAGAAGAGGGAAGCGTAGTAGTTCGGGAACATCTGCTGATCGAACACGGTATAGAAGGTGTTGGTGAACAGCATGAAAACGATGAGCACCCACAGGGTCGGCATCTTCAGAACGGAAATCATTTCCTTGAAGGACGGGTTGGTCGGAGCCGCGTTCGGATCAGCTTCCTTCTTGAGCTCTTCCTTCTGCTCGGCCGGAACCCAGAAAGCGTAGATGCACAGCATGCCGAGGCCGCAGATGGAGCCGACCCAGAAGTTCAGCAGCGGGTTGATATTGAACAGGAAGCCTGCACACAGCGCCACGATGCGTAGCCGAATGAGCCCAAGCTCGGGACTGGCCGTATTCGAAGCCGAACTTGCGGGAGTAGCGTTCGGTGAGTGCCTCGAACAGGGAGCAGCCGGCCATGAAACCTGCGGACAGCACGATGGAGCCGATGAGCACGCCGATGAAACGGGTGGTGCCGCCGGCTGTCAGCATCGGGGCATACACGAACTGCACGAACGGGCCGACGAGCGCTGCGATGGCGGAGACGAAGATCACGAGCTTACGCTTGATGCCCAGTTGGTCCTGGATGACGCCGTAGGCGAACATGATGACCAGGGTTGCCAGGGAGTTGATGGAGTAGATCTGGCCCTGCTCGGCGGAGGTCATGCCCAGACCGTGGGCCGGGTCGGTAAGCCAGCGGGAGAAGAAGGACCACCAGATGCCCCACGAGCAGAAGAACATGAAGATGCCGAAGGAGCTCTGCAGGTAGGAAGGATTCTTCCATGCAGATCGAGTTGTACTTGCCATGTTGTTGTTTCTCTGTTTCTCTTTGTTTGTGCCGCTGCCGCGCGGCACCTCGGTTGTGTGCCGATGTTGTGTTATGCCGTCATTCACCCAGCTGCCGTGCCAAGTGGATGAACATGGTTAAATAATAGCGCGTCAAACGATTGACGTCAATCGATTGACGTAAGTAATTCCAACGCTTTTTGGAAGTGTTGGAATTAAGCCGAAATGGGGGATAAAAAAGAAGGCCTCTCGGCGTGTCGTAACGGACACGTCAACAGGCCTTTCATGTGGTCTTAGATCGCGAAACTTAGCTGCGAACCGATCCCTTTTCTATCAGCGCGCAATGGATCTTCGCAGGAATCGGCGAATCCAACGGCGGCATGGGAGCGGTGGTATTCGGCCAAGACGAACTGTCGACGGGCTTGCGTTCGATCATCGAAATAAGCTTGCATGCGGCCCAATAACCCATCTCATAGTGGGGCAGTTCCACCGTGGTCAGCTGCGGTTCCAGCGTTTCGGCGAACACGCGGTGGTTGTCGACGCCGACGATGGAAACGTCCTTGCCGACGGTCAGTCCGCGGCGTGCCGCACATTCGTACACATACCATGCGCGCGCATCATTGAAGCAAAAGAAACCGTCGGGATTGCGTTCGTCAAACAGTTTGTCGACGGCACGCAACGCAGGACCATTATTGAGCACATTGCATACCAGCGAAGGATCATAGGCGAAACCGGAATCCTGCAATGCCGCCTGATACCCGGCAAAACGGCCATCCTGCGCAATCATGTTTTCCGAGCATCCGATGTAGGCGATACGCTTGCAATCGGCCTGAATCAGCCGTTTCGTGGCATCATAGGCGATTTGGAATTCGTCCGGCTCGATGCTGGGAATCTGGTTGTCGGCATCGGTGGCATCCACCATCACCACCGGATAATCGCCGAGCGAGGCTGGCACGCTCGCAATGCGATTCGACATCTTCGAATAGAAGAAACCGTCCACGCCATACCGTTTCAGCGTGGCGATTTCGTTCTCTTCGCTCGCCCTGCCATCGGTGCTGACCGTGATGATCATGTACGTAGGTGCTTGCCGCGTCTTGCGCGCCCAGAATGATGCCGCCTGCGTACGGCGTGGTGGCAACTTCCTCGCTGATGAAGCCGAGAATTCGCGTGCGGTAAGTGCGCAGCTGCGCGCCAGAGGATTGACCGTGTAGCCGAGTTCGTCTGCCTTCTCGCGTACGAGCGCGGCCAAAGGGGCTTTCACACGTCCTTCATCCCTGCCGTTAAGCACCAGGGAAACAGTGGAAATGGACACCCCTGCCGCTTCGGCAATTTCCTTCATCGTAGTCATATTCGCTACACTATACCCAAATCAATAAGAAAAGCGCGCCATTCCTTATAAATAGCGCGCTTTTCGATTTTTCTGACGATCTAACAGTTTATTGCCTGATTTATTCCGACAGGATTTCGTCCACAAGTGCCTGCTTGGCGTGGATCTGACCTTCGAAACCTGGGCGAATGTCGAGACGGATCACCACGTCGGTGCGATAGCCCTGGCCAGCCAGCTTCATGGTGGCGTCGCGAATCACCTTGAGCACGTCGTCGATGTCGCCTTCGATGTTGGTGAACATGGCGTTGGTTTCACTCGGCAATCCGGATTGACGGATCACGTCGACCGCCTGCGCCACGTACGTGGACTTTTCAGGGCTTGCGCCGGCGGGGGAGATGGCGACTGCGGCAAGCGTGTTGATATACGGTTTGCCGGTTTCCGGGTTGATCGGCACTTCCTGCTTTTCCGCATTGCGATCAAGGGTCATGTTCGTTCCTTTCGTTGCGTTCCTATCGGCCTGATACGACTTGGATTGGTTGGTGCGGATTTGGCTGTCAGCGCCATTTCCAAGCGTGATCCATCGGTCCGGATCCGTGACCGAGGTCAAGCTGCGCCTCCAAGGCGCCCGTCAGATACAGTTTTGCACTATCGACGCTTCCGGCAATGTCTCGCCAAGCGCCAGATGCGATGCGATCGCCGAAGACAGCGTGCATCCGGTGCCATGCGTGTTCGGATTATTGATACGACGCGCGCGGAACCAAGTGACTTTGCCGCTCGGTTCAACGAGCACATCGCTGGCATCCTGCGTGCCATGACCGCCTTTGACGAGCACCGCGCAGCCGAAATGGCCGGCGAGCATATGGCCTGCCGTCACCATGTCGTTCTCACTGGAGATGCTTTCGCCATTCTCGTAGTCGATCGCGTCGGCACCCTGTTCGACGGCCAGCTCGCACAGCGCCTGGGTTTCCGGCATATTCGGCGTGATGACGGTGGCGAGCGGGAACAGCTTGGAAGTCAATGCGGCGATCGCGTCATCTTCGATAAGCTTCGCACCGGACGTTGCACCATCACTGGATCAAGCACAATATTCTCGGCATCATGAGCGGTCAAACGGTCGGCAATCACATTGATGAGCTCAGCGCTCGACACCATGCCGATCTTCACCGCGACCGGCGGAATATCGTCAAACACGGCGTCGATCTGCGCGGCCAGCATTTCCACAGGCGTGTTCGTAACCATCGTCACGCCTGTGGTGTTCTGCGCGGTCAGCGCCGCAATGGCGGTCATGCCGAATACGCCATTGGCGAGCATGGTTTTCAAGTCCGCCTGGATACCGGCGCCGCCGGAGGAATCCGATCCCGCGATACTCAACACCGGTGGCAATGTGCTGGTCATGAATGACTCCTTACTTGCTCTTGCTTACTTATGATCTGAAGTTTTGAAATACTCGTGATCCGTGATTCTTACTTGTGCGGCACGTGCCCGTGCTTTGCGTCGCCGCGCACGGCCTTCCACCGCGAAACCATATTGCGGGTCGCCTCTTCCGGATCGCTTGCGCCGGCGATTGCCGACACAACGAACCAACCGGCTGCCTTCGAATGCGCGAGCATCTCCATATCGTCGGCGCTCACACCACCGCCGACCACAACCGGAAAATCGCTCGCATCGCAGATCGCATTGATTTGTGCCTCGTCGAGCGTATGTCCGGAACCGTCGTTGCCGCCCACGGAAGCTTCCGGCTTGGTGATGGACACATGCAACGGACCTGCCCCGATGTAGTCGATGCAGCCGGCAGGTAGCTCGTTGATGAGCTTCACCAAGCTTTCCGTTTCGGCAGACAAGCCAACAATGGCATCTTCCCCAAGTAGCGCGCGGGCTTCCTGCGGCTCCAAATCAGTTTGCCCAATATGCACGCCGTCAACCTTGATGCCCTTGTGCCGTGCTTGCCAGACTACGTCCACACGGTCGTCGATCACGAACGCCACGGAATCGGATTTGCTGTTGTGTTCGATAACCTGTGCGATATCGCGTGCCATGCTGGTGATATCTTTCGCGTCGGTATCTTTGGCCCTCAGCTGGATGAACGTTGCGCCCCCGCGCAGCGCGTCCTCAACCACGCTGGTAATCGGTCGTCCTTTGCAATCCTGCGGGCCGACCACAAAGTAGGCGCTCATATCGAATGTATCGCGCATCGATGCATATGAATAATTGTTCATATAATCAACCCTTCTCGGTAAGTGGTTCGGAAAGCCTACAATGTGAAACCGGCATTCGTCCGTTTTTCCGCATACGCAATTGCCGAACTCTGCATAACATGCCGCATGGTATGCAGAGCAGCGGCAAAGTCTAGTCGACGATGATTTCGGAGGCGGCGACTTCCTCGGCGGTGACGTTCCAAAGCGCATCAAGCAGCGCCACTTGGAAGGATCCCGGGCCTGAAGATTTCGCTTCGGCGATTTCGGAAGCTCTGTTGTACAGCAGCGAAGCGGAAATCGTAGCCACCAACGGTTCCGCTACGGCTAAATATGTTGCGGTCACGCCGCCAAGTGAGCAGCCAGCGCCGGTGATCTTCGTCATCATCGCGCTGCCGCCTGGCAGACGGAACACATGCTCGCCGTCGGTCACCAAATCAACCGCACCGGAAACAGCCACCGCACCAGCGCCGATGGGGGAGCGTTTCACAAGATGGCGGGCCAGCCTCTTGGCCGCATCAACGGCTGCATCGACCTCGTCCACAGCCTCCACGCCTGCCGGACGCGTGCCGGGAACGGTAGAATCATTTTGAGCAAGGCCCCACATCGCATCGAGTGCGATGATCTCACTCGCATTGCCACGCACGATGGTTGGCGTGTAGGTGCGGAACGATTCAAGAATGGCTGTACGGGTTTTGCCGATGCCCGCGGCGACCGGATCTAGCACCCACGTCTTGCCGTTCTTGTGCAGTTTGTAGGCGATTTCCGGCAGCGCATCTTTGAAGAACGGCAGCAGCGTGCCCACATTGATGTAGTTCGATCCGGCGATTTCCGCAGTGTCGATCACATCGTCCGGCAGAAAGCTCATGGCGGCAGTACCTCCGGCGGCAAGCTGCGCGTTGGCCACAAGATTCATCGTAACGAAATTGGTAAACGACTGCGCCAAAGGCGTGGTCTCTCGTACTCTGTTGACTGCCTGCACAATCTGTTTGCGCAGCGTTGCCGAAAATGAGTCATCGCTCATTGTCTGCTCCCTACGTTGGTCCTAACCAACAGGTTCAAAGGGTCAGGCATCCGCCTATCTCAGCTTCCACTTTCGTCGGAAAGCCCCCCTGCATGTACATAACGTACTCAACCTATACAAAGGCCCTGACACTGGAGCGGGCCAGTCGATTCCGGGATCAGGTGAATGCAGCACGTTCTCGTAAATGTAGGTGCGTACGTAAATCTCATAGGCAAATCTGAATAAGAAAACCGTGATGATTGGCTGCAAGATCTGGCCGCTGCTGCTTGACAACGACACTGTTGAAGGCGAGAACGCCACGAAACAGTAACGCGGGTGGCGTTCTGTCACCGCGTAAAGGTAGGCTTTGCGCTTGTAAAGACCCCAAACCGTTCAAACCAGAAGGTGCATTGTGGCTGTATCCAAACTCGATGAAGTCGTATCCCTCGCCAAGCGTCGTGGCTTTGTTTTTCCCGCCGGTGAAATCTACGGCGGAACCCGTTCCGCGTGGGATTACGGTCCGCTCGGCGTCGCGCTGAAAGACAATATCAAGCGTGAATGGTGGCGTTCCATGGTCGTCACCCGTGGCGATGTGGTGGGCGTTGACACGTCCATCATTCTTCCGCCGGCCGTGTGGGTGGCTTCCGGCCACGTGTCCGTGTTCAACGATCCACTGATCGAATGCCTCAACTGCCACAAGCGCCACCGTGCAGACAAGCTTGAGGAATCCTATGCCGAAAAGCATGGCGACAAGCTGCCGGAAAACGGTCTTAAAGATATTGTGTGCCCGGATTGTGGCACCCGTGGCAACTGGACCGAACCGCGCGACTTCAACATGATGCTGCGTACCCACCTCGGACCGGTCGAAGACGAAAACTCGCTGCACTACCTGCGCCCGGAAACCGCGCAGGGCATTTTCGTGGACTTCAAGAACGTGATGACCTCTTCTCGTTCCAAGCCGCCGTTCGGCATCGCCAACATGGGTAAGTCCTTCCGTAATGAAATCACCCCGGGCAACTTCATCTTCCGTACCCGCGAGTTCGAACAGATGGAAATGGAATTCTTCGTGGCTCCGGGCACGGATGAGGAATGGCACCAGTACTGGATCGATGCACGTACAGTGGTACATCGATCTTGGCGTGAAGCCGGAAAACCTGCGCCACTATGAGCATCCGAAGGAGAAGCTGGCTCACTATTCGAAGCGCACCGTCGACATTGAATACAAGTTCGGCTTCCAGGGATCCGATTGGGGCGAACTCGAAGGCGTAGCCAACCGTACCGACTTCGACCTTTCCGCGCATGCCAAGCACTCCGGCGAGGATCTGAGCTACTTCAACCAGGCCACCGGCGAAAAATACGTGCCGTACGTCATCGAACCGGCCGCCGGCCTGACCCGTTCCCTCATGGCCTTCCTTGTTGACGCCTACGACGTTGACGAGGCCCCGAATACCAAGGGCGGCGTCGACAAGCGCACCGTGCTTCGCCTTGATCCGCGCCTGGCTCCGGTCAAGGCCGCCGTGCTGCCGTTGAGCAAGAAGCCGGAACTGCAGACCGTGGCACACGATCTGGCCGCCGATTTGCGTCAGCATGACTGGATGATCGACTATGACGAGGCCGGTGCGATCGGTCGTCGCTATCGCCGTGAAGACGAAATCGGCACCCCGCTGTGCATCACCGTCGACTTCGACACGCTTGACGATCAGGCCGTCACCATTCGCGAACGTGATACCATGCAGCAGGAGCGCGTCGCACTCGACAAGGTGGCTGATTATGTGGCCGCACGTATTGGCGAGAAGCATGTACGTTACCCGCAGGTGCCGGTTGAGATGGGCGGCGAGGCTTGGCCTGAGTCCGTCAAGATCGCCGAAGCCGGTGGCTTGTATTAAAGCTGGATACTGGTTACCATAGCGTTCTTATGCCAGATAGCATTGTGACTGCTTACGAGGAATCCGACGTGCTCGACCCGCGTACCGACGCGGTGAGGCCGTCGGTTCCTCCGGTTATGAAGCCTGTTGATTTAGGGCCGGTACACGTTGAAACCCCGGTGGTGCTTTCGCCTATGGCGGGCGTTACCAACTGGCCGTTCCGCGTGATTTGCGAAAGCTACGGACCGGACGGTCTATACGTGGCCGAAATGATCACCGCGCGCGCGTTGGTCGCACGCAATCCCAAAGCGTTGCGGTTGTGCCATTTCGCGCCGAGCGAGAAAATCCGTTCGCTGCAACTGTACGGTGTGAACCCGGCGATCGTGGAACAGGCCGCGAAAATCGTCATCGACGAAAACATGGCCGACCATGTCGATCTGAACTTCGGATGCCCCGTGCCGAAAGTGACCCGACGCGGCGGCGGATCGGCTTTGCCGTGGAAGACGGATCTGTTTCGCGAGATCATCCAGCGTGTGGTCAAGGTCTGCGATGCTGCCAACGTGCCGGTGACGGCTAAAATCCGCGTCGGCATCGACCATGAGCATGAAACGTTCTTGGAAGCGGGCCATATCGCGCAGGAGGAAGGCTGCAAGGCGGTGACCTTGCACGCGCGTACCACCGCCGAATATTACGGCGGGCATTCCGACTGGAGCCGGATTGGCGAGCTGGTCGAAGCGCTTGACATTCCAGTGTTCGGCAACGGCGATATTTGGGGTGCGAACGATGCGCTTGCCATGGTTGCCGAAACCGGTTGCGCCGGCGTTGCGATTGGCCGCGGCTGCCAAGGCAGGCCATGGCTGTTCGCCGATATCAAGAATGCGTTCGCTGGCAGCGACAAGCGTGTTGACCCCACGTTAGGAGATGTGTGCCGTGTGGTTGAACGCCATGCGGAACTGTTGACCGAATTCTATGATGGCGATGAGCAGATGGCCGTGCATGATCTGCGTAAGCATATCGCGTGGTATCTCAAGGGATTCCCCGTTGGAGCTCCACCCGTCGCGCGTTCATGGAATGTGAAATCTTGAGGATGTCAGAGCCGAAATAGGCAAGCTGGATCCCAACATCTGTTTTCCCGAGCGAGTGGTCGACAAGCCAAGGGGGCGCGTGCGCTTCGCAAAGAAAGTGCATCTGCCTTACGGATGGTTGGAATCACGGGAAACATCGCATGATGAACGTCAGGCGTTGTTTGGGGATGATCCTATGGACGCCAGCTATTGAATATGACATGCTGATGTGGTTAAATCGTCGTGGGGGCACCGAAAGAGGGTAAATCGCAGGCGAAATGAACACGTTAGCAATAAAAAAGTGAAAAAACGCCGTTACACACGGCGAAAAGTGCGCGTACTGCAGCGTGTCTGCGATAAAGTTGTGCGTAAACGCGAGTGACAGGAGACTATGGTGAGCGAGATTGCCCAGACTGACAATTTCAACGACAAAACGAATATCAAGTTGTCGGTGTTGGTGGAGCTGGCGGTAATGCCGTCAATCGCATGATTGCCGAGGGTCTTCAAAGTGTTGAATTCATTGCGATCAATACTGACGCGAAGGACCTGATGCGTTCCGACGCTGATGTCAAGATCTCCTTGAACGATGCCACCAGCCGCGGGCTTGGCGCAGGTGCGACCGGAGAAGGGTGCCAAGCCGCTCAGGATCATCAGTCCGATATCGAGGAATCGCTCAAGGGTGCCGATATGGTGTTCGTGACCTGCGGTGAGGGTGGTGGCACCGGTACCGGTGCAAGCCCGATCGTGCTCGCGCCGCGCATCAGCAGGGTGCCCTGACCATTGCGGTGGTTACCCGCCCGTTCAGCTTTGAAGGTCCCCAGCGTGCGGCTTCCGCAGCACTTGGCATTGAGAATCTGCGCAAGGAAGTCGATGCGCTGATCGTGATTCCGAACGATCGACTGCTTGAGCTTTCCGATCGCACCATCGGCATCGTCGATGCGTTCAAGACCGCCGACACCGCCTTGCTGGCCGGCGTGCAGGGCATCACCGACCTGATTTCTTCGAACTCGTACATTCACGTCGACTTCAACGATGTCAACGCTATTCTGCGTGGCGCGGGCACCGCACTGTTCGGCATCGGTTCCGCACGAGGCGAGGATCGCGCCACCCAGGCAGCTGAAATCGCCATCAGCTCGCCGCTGCTGGAAGAAAGCATCGAGGGTGCCCACGCGCGCTGATCAATATCGCCGGCCGTCCGATCTGAAGTTGCAGGAAGCGGCCGCCGCCACCCAGCTGGTGGGCAAGGCCATCCATCCGGAAGCACAGATCATCTGGGGTCTTTCCCTCGACGACGCTTACGGCGACGAAGTGCGTGTCACCGTTATCGCCGCAGGCTTTGATGCCAACTCCAAGAAGGCGGCTCAGGCTGAAGCCCAGAAGCAGGCAGAGCCTGCGGAAAGCACGGTGCCGCTGTCGGCGTTGTCCGCAGCCCCGAGGGCAGCGGCGGTTCCGCAGCAGCCCCAGCCTCAGCTTATTCAGACTCCGGAAGCCCCGAAGGTGCAGCCGCTGTCCACTTATATTCCGTCCACTCCGGAACCCGTCGTTCCGTCATTCGACCAGACCACCGAGCATGAAGTGGTGTCTTCGAACGACGCCGGCGATTTGGATATTCCGGATTTCCTGCGCTAAAAGCAACGCGAAGACGCGAAAGGATCGTTCATGGCAGGTTTTATGAAAAGCGCGATGTCCTATTTGGGCATGACCGACGTTGCCGAAGGTGACGAGGATTTCAACGAGGAGGCTGAGAGCAGCGAAACCTCGTTCGATTCCGACCATTCCGTGACCCCGATGGCTTCGACTCCTGCCGCGACGTCCGCACCGCGCGAGCAGACCAAAGCCAACCCGTTCCAAGGCGGAAGGGTGAGTCGTATCACCACGATTCACCCGAAATCCTATGAGGACGCTCAGCTGGTCGGACGTGCCATTCGCGACGGCGTTCCGGTGGTGCTGAACCTGACCGGTGTGGCCGAGGCCGTGGCGTATCGCATTGTGGACTTTTCCGCGGGTGTGGTTTTTGGCGTGCGTGGCTCCATCGAACGTGTCACTCCGCGCGTGTTCCTGCTGAGCCCAGCTCAGGTGAACATCAAGGTTGAGGAACCGCAGGCGAATAACTCGTCGCACGATTTGTTCGCCGACTGATATAGACGAAAGCCGTTGCGAAAGCAGACTGCATGAAGCCTCCGTCACCCGTGATGGGGGCTTTGTTATGTTCTGTTGCTAAGGTGGTGCTCCATGATTTTGTCTTTGATCGGTAGCATCGTCCACTTTTTGGTGAATGCCTACATTCTGGTGCTGTTCATTCGCATGATTCTCGATTGGGTTGCTGTGTTGGCATCGGCATGGCGTCCACGGGGGTTGGTGTCGTCGTTGATCGACGCGGTTTACCAGTTGACGGAGCCCCCACTGCGCTGGCTACGCCAATATATCCGCCCTATTCCAATGGGTCCCATCTACTTCGATGTGGCATTCATCGTTCTTTATTTCATTCTCATTGCTATTGATTTCCTCATTTAATGTATGTCAAATGCCGATTTTTCGCAAAAAATCGGTGGTCCCGTGCTAGAGTCGAACAATGAAAGCAACAACAGCAAGGCATCAAGCCCAAAGCGAGGTGTAAGATTTATGGCTCTGTTGACGCCGAAAGATATCAGAGAGCATACCTTCCAGACCGTGAGGTTCAAGGAGGGGTATGACGTCGATGAAGTCGACGATTTTCTCGATCAGGTAACCGAGACGGTGGAGGCCCTTGGCAAGCAGGCGGTTGCCAGCGGCCAGGCTACTCAGTCCCTCGGCCCGGATGTTGCGGGGCTCAACTCCAAGATTTCCGAGCTCAGCGCCCAGGTTCAGTCCCTGCAGCAGGAGAACGCGACATTGAAGTCCGCCTCCGAGCAGGCAGCTGGCGCTGGTGATCAGGCAGCTCAGGCCGCACAGGTCGCAGCAGCCAAGCTCACCGAGGCTGAGGAAAGCAACCGTGCTCTGTCGGCTCAGAACGAACAGCTCAAGGGTCAGGTGGATCGCCTGTCCGCACAGGTCGACCAGCTCACCGCACAGGCGGCTGAAGCTGCAGGCCAGGCGGATCTGGGCGAACAGCTGACCTCCATGCAGCATGAGCGCGACGCATTCCGTGCACAGACCGAAGACCTGTCCCGTCAGCTGGCTTCCGCACAGCAGCAGGTTGTGGTGGCCCAGCAGCAGGCGGCTGAGATCCAGCAGCTCAATGCAAGGCTTGAAGAGGCTCAGGAGCAGGTCGCCCAAGCTCAGCAGCTCACGCAGCAGCATGCGGCACAGTCCCAGCAGCAGGATGAGCGTGCCCAGCAGCAGGCCGCGCAGATTCAGCAGCTTGCACAGCAGCTGCAGGAATCGCAGCAGCGTGAAGCCCAGCTGCGCGAGCAGGTCGCCAAGGTCGAACCGAGTACCGAAACCGGAAGCCTGCAGAAGATTGCAGGAGCCGCAGCCAGCGCCAACACGGAGCCGGAGCGTGCCACCGCCATGCTGACCCTGGCTATGCAGCTGCACGACCAGTACGTCGACAAGGGCAAAGCCAAGGCTAAGGAAATCACCGACGAGTCCCAGCGTAGGTACGATGAGCTCATCGGCAATGCCAACGATTACTCCAACCGCACTCGCACCGAAGCCGACAACTACTCCGAAGGCACCCGTTCCGAAGCCGATCAGTATTCGGCTGACACTCGTGCCAAGGCTGATGGCTACTTGAACCAGAAGACTCAGGAAGCGATGCCTATCTGACCAAGCGTGCTCAGGAAGGCGATGACTATCTGGCGCAGCGCACTCAGGAAGGTAATGCTTACTTGGATCAGAAGACTCAGGAAGGTAACGCCTATCTTGCTCAGAAGACGCAGGAGGGTGATACCTACTTGGATCAGAAGACTCAGGAAGGCGACGCCTATCTTGCTCAGAAGACGCAGGAGGGTGATACCTACTTGGATCAGAAGACTCAGGAAGGCGACGCCTACCTTGCTCAGAAGACCCAGGATGGTGATACCTACTTCTCCACGAAGCACAACGAAGCCGACGAATACGAGTCCGAAGTGCAGAAGCGCGCCTTCGACTACGATTCGAAGACCCGTACCGCAGCCGACGACTACGCCCAGCAGGTCCGCGACAATCTCGAAGCGCAGACCAAGGTCATCGAAGGCAACATTCAGGGCCTCAAGCAGTTCGAAACCGAATACCGTGCACGTCTTACCGAATTCCTCGGCCAGCTCGTGTCCCAGGTGTCCGACACGAACAACTATGATCAGGACTCCCAGGACGACTGAGATTAGGCTGTGTCTGACATCATGACAAATGATCAAAGACGGCTGCGCACCCGCGTGGCCGTCTTTGCGTGTATCGCCGTTGTGGCACTGGTACTCGACCAGATCAGCAAGGCATGGGCGCAGTCGGCGCTTGCCGACGGGCAGACGGTACGTGTGATTCCGGGCATCCTCTCATTCACGCTGGTGCATAATCCGGGTGCGTCCTTGGGCATGGGATCCAACATGACCTGGTTGATTTCGTTGCTTGCCATCGTGGCATGCGTGGCGTTGGCCGTACTGGCAATCCGTACCATTTCCATGAAATGGACGGTGGTGTTCGCTCTTGCTTTCGCAGGAGCATTGGGCAATCTCATCGATCGTGTGATGTATGCCGAAGGTTTCCTTAATGGCAAGGTCGTCGATTTCCTCAATTACGGATGGTCGGTCGGCAATGTTGCGGATATTTTCCTGATGGTGGCGGGCGTCGCCGCCGTCGTACTGCTGTTTGTCGGAGAGCCCTTCAGCCAGAAGGATCTTGACGAACAGGCCGCAGAACAGACGAAACAGACGACCGGAGACCAGAACGCATGAGCCGTCTTGTTCCCGCACCCGACGCGCTTGTCGGCAAACGATTCGATGTGGCCGTGGCCAAGATGCTTGGTATCTCCCGAGCCAAGGCCGCGGAACTCATCGAAAGTGGACAGGCGCGCGTGCTTGGTCGTGACATTTCCAAATCATCGACTCTGCAATCAGGCGAAACCGTCGAATTCGATATTGTCGAGGAACGGACCGAGCCTGAACCGATCGCACGAGATATGGCAGTGGTCTACGAAGACGATGACGTCATAGTGGTCGACAAGCCAGTGGGTGTGGCTGCTCACGCTTCCGTCGGTTGGACCGGTCCGACGGTGCTCGGCAGTCTGCTTGACAGGGGAGTGCACATCACCTCCTACGGCGCCGCGGGACGTCAGGGTATCGTATCCCGCCTCGACGTGGGCACATCCGGATTGATGCTCGTGTGCAAATCTGACCTCGCCTACGTGGAAATGCGCAGGCAGTTCGCCGAACATGAAGTCGTCAAAACCTATCATGCGCTCGTGCAAGGCAATCTCAAGGAAAACAAGGCCACGATCGAAGCGCCGATCGGACGTGCCAAAGTCTCCGATTTTCGTTTTTGCGTTACGCCCGCCGGCAAAGAAGCCATCACCCATTGGGATGTGATGGAACGTTTCGGTGAGGCGACGCTGGTTTCCGTGAATCTGGAAACCGGTCGAACCCATCAGATCCGCGTGCATTTCTCGTCCATCGGGCATCCGCTTGCGGGAGACGCCATGTACGGTGCCAATCCGCAGTTGGGTGAGGCATTGGGATTGGAACGGCAGTGGCTGCACGCCAAGCAACTTGAATTCCGCCATCCGCGAACCCATGTGTGGACCACGGTGAAATCGCATTATCCAGCTGATTTGCAGCATGCGCTCGACGTGATGCGCGGCAGGCACGACACACAAGACAAGCCTGAAGTGTGATCGCACGTCACCAATCACCGGTAGATTGGAACGTATGGCTACTTCCGGAAATTTCGTGCAACTGCATAATCACACGCATTATTCACTGCTTGACGGGGCGTCAAAGATTCCGGATCTGGTCAAGTGCGCCAAAGAACTCAACATGCCGGCCGTCGGCATCACCGATCACGGCAACATGCATGGCGCATACGAAATGTGGAGCACTGCGGTCAAGGAAGGCGTCAAACCGATTATCGGCATTGAAGCGTATGTGACGCCGGAAACCGCACGCCAAGATCAAACCCGCGTCAGCTGGGATACCAACTGGAATCCCGATATCGATCCGCAACATCGCAGGCGCAACCCCAACGACGTATCCGGCGGTGGCCTGATCACCCACCTTACGATGTGGGCGGAAACCGATGAGGCCTTGTCAATCTGATGAAGGCGTCCACTGACGCGAATCTCGAGGGACGTGTCATGCGATACCCTCGAATGGATAAGGAAATCCTTGCCAAATATTCGAAAGGCATTATCGCATCTTCCGGATGCCCGTCGGGCATCATCCAAACGCGACTGCTGCTCGGCCAATTCGACGAGGCATTACGTGCGGCAGGCGAATTGCAGGATATTTTCGGACGTGACAATTTCTATATCGAATTCATGGACCACGGTCTGAAAATCGAAAAACAGGTGACCGACGGTCTGCTGGACATTGCGAAAAAACTGAACGCGCCGCTGCTCGCCACCAACGATTCCCATTACGTGCGCGCCGAAGACGCCGGCTCTCAGGATGCCATGCTGTGCATCAATTCGGGATCCACGCTTGACGAGCCGGGACGATTCAAATTTGACGGCACCGGCTACTATCTGAAATCCGCCGAAGAAATGCGTGAGCTGTTCAAAGACATTCCCGAAGCATGCGACAATACGTTGGAAATCGCCGAACGCTGCAATGTCATGTTCGACGATCATGAAGATGGCGCGTTCATGCCCCAATTCGACTGCCCGGAAGGTTGGGATGAGACGTCGCTGTTCCTGAAAAAAGTCGAGGAAGGCTTGGAACGGCGTTATGACGGGCATCCGCCGATCGAAGTGCTCAAGCAGGCCGATTACGAATGCGGTGTGATCTGTCAGATGCAGTTCTGCGGATACTTCCTTGTGGTGGCCGACTACATCAACTGGGCCAAATCGCATGGTGTGATGGTCGGGCCTGGCCGTGGCTCCGCGGCAGGCGCCATGGTGGCGTATGCCATGGGCATCACCGAACTCGATCCAATCAAGCACGGCTTGATCTTCGAACGATTCCTTAACCCGGAACGTGTGTCGCTGCCTGATATCGACGTCGATTTCGATCCGGACGGCCGCGGTCGCGTGCTTGACTATGTCGGAGACAAGTACGGGCGAGACAAGGTCGCGCAATGCGTGATCTACGGCACCATCAAAACCAAACAGGCGCTGAAGGACTCCGCACGAATCATGGGCTACGAATTCTCCATGGGCGAGCGCATCACCAAGCGTTGCCGCCGGCGCAGACGGGTGGCAAGGATATTCCGCTGCATGATATTTTCGAGCCGAGTTCGAAGCGTTATGCGGAGGCCCGCGAATTCCGTGAGCTTTATGATTCCGATCCGGATGTGAAGCGCGTCACGGATGAGGCGATGGGTATCGAAGGCTTGATCCGTCAGACCGGTGTGCATGCGTGCGCCACGATCATGGGTAGCGAGCCGATTTCGAATACGTCGCCGCTGCTGGAACGTACCGATGGTACGGTTACGACCACGTTGGAGTATCATACGTGTGAAACGCTTGGTTTAGTCAAGATGGACTTCCTTGGTCTTTCCAACTTGACGGTTATTCGCGATACGTTGAACAATATCGAGGCGAATGGCAAGACGCGTATCGACCATACGAAGATTCCATTGGACGATCGTGCCACGTACGATCTGTTGTCGCGAGGTGACACGCTTGGCGTGTTCCAGTTGGATTCTGATGGTATGCGTTCGTTGCTGAAAACGTTGAAGCCGAATAACTTCAACGATATTTCCGCATTGATCGCGTTGTATCGTCCTGGTCCGATGGATATGGATTCGCATACGAATTATGCGAAGCGTAAGAATGGTTTGCAGAAGATCACGCCGATTCATCCTGAAGTGGCCGAGCCGTTGAAGGAAGTGCTTGACGAAACGTATGGTCTGATCGTGTATCAGGAGCAGGTGCAGTCGGCCGCGCGTATTCTGGCGGGTTATTCGTTGGGCAAGGCAGACGTGTTGCGTCGAGCAATGGGCAAGAAGAAGCCCGAGGTGCTGGCCAAGGAGAAGGTGCCGTTCTTCGCGGGCATGAAGGAGCATGGGTATTCCCAGGAGGCGGCGCAGGCCGTGTGGGATATTCTTGTGCCGTTTTCGGGCTATGCGTTCAACAAGGCGCATTCGGCCGCATACGGTTTGATTTCATATTGGACTGCATATCTGAAAACGCATTATCCGGTGGAATTCATGGCCGCGTTGCTGCAGGGTGCGAGTACGAACAAAGACAAGACCGCGTTGTATTTGGGCGAGGCTCGTCGCATGGGCATCCAGGTGTTGTCTCCTGACGTGAACGAGTCGGTGTACGAGTATTCCGCTGTCGGCGATGTGGTGCGTTTCGGTCTTGGCGCCATCCGTAACGTTGGCAAGGCTGCGGTTGATGCGATTGTCAAGGAACGTGAGAACGATCATGGCAAGTATGTGAATTTCCCTGATTTCATCAGGCGTGTGCCGATGGAGGCGTTGAATCGTCGATTGGTTGAATCGTTGATCAAGGCCGGTGCGTTTGATTCGATCGATCCGAACCGTCGTGCCTTGTTTACGATTCATGAGGCTGCGATTAATTCGGTGGTCGGTTTGAAACGCAAGCAGCCGAAGGCCAGTTTGATTTGTTCTCCGATTTGGAAGATGCCGGCGAAGACGATGCGGGCATGGGCGATGCCATGGTGAATGTGCCGATGTGGAGGAGTGGGATAAGAAAACCAAGCTGAATTTCGAACGTGAAATGCTTGGCTTGTATGTGTCCGACCATCCGTTGAGCGGTATGCAGTCGATTCTGGTGTCGTTGCGTGAAATGTCGATCGCGCATCTGATCGATCGCGCGGCGAATATGCCGGACGGCCAGCAGGTGACGGTGGCGGGTTTGATCACGAACGTGGACCGTCGTATGTCGAAGAAGGGCAATCCTTGGGCGATTGTGACCATCGAGGATTTGGAAAGCTCCATCCAGTGCATGTTCTTCGGCAAAGTGTATGAGGCCGCCGCTCCCGAACTGGCGGTCGACACGGTGGTGCAGATTCGCGGACAGGTTGAGAAACGCGATGAGACGGTAAGCATGCGTGCCACGGAATTCAACGTGCCGACGTTGGAAGCGCAGGATGAGAAGCCGGTGACGATTATGCTGCCGCCGATTGCGCTTGACCAATCGCATGTGCAGCAGTTGGGCAGATTCTTTCAAATCATCCTGGACCCTGCGAAGTGAAGCTCGCCTTGATGGACGATAAGGGCAATGCCAAGGTGTTGACGTTCGGCGACCGTTTCCGCGTACGCCGCGACACGAGTCTGTTCGCCGAAATCAAAATCCTTTTCGGTCCCAGTTCTCTGCCTTTGGGCTGACCGGTCGTGGGGATGATGCCGAAAGTTCAGCCGAATATCTCACTATGCGGCTGAACTTGAGACGCGCGGGCGTTCTCGTGACATCACGTTGTTACCATGGGCGTTATGAGCGAAGAAAACTATATGCGAATCATTGACCTGCGTGGCAAGAAGCTGACCCGAGCTGAAATGCTGGAGGCTATGCCTCGCGCTGAGATGGGCACCAACGAGGCCACCGATCTCGTGCAGCCCATCCTTGACGATGTGAAGGCCCGCGGTGCTGCGGCCCTGCGTGACTTCGCGGAGAAATTCGACCATATTCGTCCGGAGAACCTGCGCGTGCCGGTGGAAGCCATGAAGCCGCCGTCGACGAGTTGGATCCGGAAGTGCGTGCCGCCATCGAAGAATCCGTGCGCCGCTCCCGCGCCGTGTCCGCTTCCCAGGTGCCGGCGCCGTTCCACACCGATCTGGCTGAAGGCGCGCGCGTTTCCGAGCGTTGGATTCCGGTGCAGCGTGTCGGCCTGTATGTGCCGGGTGGCAAGGCCGTCTACCCGAGCTCCGTCATCATGAACGTGGTCCCGGCACAGGCCGCCGGCGTGGAATCCCTCGCCATCGCAACCCCGCCGAGCCGTAACAATGCCGACGGTCTGCCTGACAAGACCATTCTCGCCACCTGCGCCATTCTCGGCGTTGACGAAGTGTATGCGGTCGGCGGCGCTCAGGCCGTGGCCATGTTCGCTTACGGCGCCAAGGGATCCGAACCGCAGGACGGCGAAATCCTGTGCGATCCGGTCGACAAGATCACCGGTCCTGGTAACATCTTCGTCGCTACCGCCAAGCGCATGGTGTCCGGCATCGTCGGCATCGACGCCGTGGCAGGACCGACCGAAATCGCCATCATCGCAGACAAGGGTGCCAACCCGAGCTGGCTGGCCGCCGATCTGATCGGTCAGGCCGAGCATGACGAACTCGCCGGTTCCGTGCTCATCACCGACAGCGAAGAGATTGCCGAACAGGTGCAGGAGAACCTCAAGTACCGTGTGCCGCGCACCGAGCACTCCGAGCGTGTGAACACGTCGCTACGCGGACGCCAGTCCGGCATCATCCTCACCGATGGCATCGAGCAGTCCATTGACGCGGCCAATGCGTATGCCGCCGAACACCTTGAGGTCCAGACCGCCGACCCGGATGCCGTGATCGCCAAGATTCGCAACGCCGGTGCCATCTTCCGTGGCCCGTACTCTCCGGTGCCGCTGGGCGACTACATGTCCGGCTCCAACCACGTGCTGCCGACTTCCGGCACTGCACGCTTCGCCTCCGGTCTGGGCGTGCACACCTTCATGAAGCCGGTCGAAGTCATCGAATACGACGAGCAGGGATTGAAGACCCTCGCTGCTCGTGTGAACGCCTTCGCCGTTTCCGAAGATCTGCCGGCACACGGTGAAAGCGTGCTGAGCCGTTTCATCGACGATCCGTACAACAAGGAAACCATCAAGGAACAGGAAGAGCAGGCAGGCCTTCGATGAGTGAGACTTCCAGCAACGCCATTCCGGCATATCTTCCGCTGCGCAACGATCTGATCGGTGAGGAGCCGTACGGTGCGCCGCAATTGGACGTGCCGGTATGCCTCAACGTCAACGAGAATCCGTATGCGCCGGAACCGGCAGTGGTCGAAACCATCGCGCAGCGAGTCAAGGAAATCGCTCTGACGCTCAACCGTTACCCGGATCGTGAGCATATCGCGTTGCGTCAGGCATTCTGCGACTATCTCGAACGCGAGTCCGGCGTCAAGCTGGAAGTCGACCAGTTGTGGGGTGCCAACGGATCCAACGAGATCATGCTGCAGCTGTTCCAAGCTTTCGGCGGACCAGGACGCATTGCGCTCGGCTGCGATCCGACGTATTCGATGTATCCGGAATACGCCCGCGACACGTTCACCACATGGAAGCTTGCGCACCGCAACGAGGATTTCTCGCTGAACGTCGACGCCACCATCAAGGTCATCGAAGATGTCAAGCCGGCCATGATCGTGCTCACCAGCCCGAACAATCCGACCGGCACACCGCTGAAGATGGATGATCTCAAGCGCGTGCTCGGCGCCGCCGAAACCGCTGAAGTGGCCGGTGCCGCCGAAGGCGTGCATCCGGTGGTCGTGGTGGACGAAGCCTACATCGAATTCCGTGATCCGGGCACGCCCACCGCGCTCGAACTCATCGGCGAGTATGAGAATCTCGCCGTGAGCCGAACCATGAGCAAGGCGTTCGCCTTCGCAGGCGCGCGAGTCGGCTATCTGGCCGCCAACAAGGGCATTATCGACTGTGTGCGCATCGTGCGTATGCCGTACCACCTGTCGGCCGTCACCCAGGCAGCCGCGCTTGCCGCGTTCGAACATACCGACGAACAGCTCAGCCGTGTGGCGCACCTGCGTGACACCCGCAATCAGACCGCGGCATGGCTCAAGGAACAAACTTACAAGGGCCAGCCGCTCGAAGTGGCCGAGACGCAGTCCAACTTCATTCTGTTCGGCGGTCATTTCGACGATCGCGACCGCATCTTCGACGAACTGCTCAAGCGCGGTGTGCTCATCCGCACCGTCGGCCCTGACGGCTGGATGCGCGTATGCATGGGCACCGACGAGGAAATGGCGCGTTTCCGTGAAGCTTGGTCGAAGTGTTGCGTATTGTGGAACAAGACTGAGCACATACGGGACTGAACCAACACAACAGGACCGAACATTTTCCAAAAGGAGTCGCAACATGGCGCGTACCGCAACCATCGTTCGTGAAACCAGCGAATCCAAGGTCGAACTGAGCCTGAATCTCGACGGCACCGGCAAAACTGACATCGACACGTCGGTGCCGTTCTACAACCATATGATGACGGCGCTCGGCAAGCATTCGCTGATTGACCTGACCATCAAGGCCACGGGTGACACCGACATCGACGCGCACCATACCGTCGAAGACATCGCCATCGTGTTCGGTGAGGCGTTGAAGCAGGCGCTGGGGAACAAGCGCGGCATCCGTCGCTTCGCTGATGCGACCGTGCCGTTGGACGAGGCGCTTGCCAAGGCCGTGGTCGATATTTCCGGGCGTCCGTACTGCGTGTGCACCGGCGAGCCGGAAGGCTTCGAATACTGCATGATCGGCGGCCATTTCACCGGCTCCCTCGTGCGTCACGTTATGGAATCCATCGCCATGCATGCCGGAATCTGCCTGCATCTGCAGGTGATCTCCGGCCGTGATCCGCACCACATCGCCGAAGCCGAGTTCAAGGCCTTGGCACGTGCGCTTCGTTTCGCCATCGAGTCGGATCCGCGTGTCGACGGTATTCCGAGCACGAAGGGCGCTCTGTGATGAGCGACGATCGAAATAACGATTTCGACGATTTCCAAGGATTCGATGGATCAAACGATTTCGGTGACCTCAACGCCGACGGCATGCATTTCAGCGAAGAGGAACTGGAAGCGGCCATGGCCGGCTTCGAGCAGGAATTCAAGGATGCCGAAGCGTCCAAGCATGAGCGGGCGGACAATCCGCCATCTGAAGCTTTCGATTCCTCCGAAGCTTCCGATAACGCGGAATCCTCCGAATCCTCCGAATCCTCGGAAGTCGACGACATGCTCAACGCGGCTGAGGATTCGTTGAAATTCGAAGACGAGCTGCAGGGACTGCTTGGCAATCGCGCGAAAGTGGCGGTGATCATCACCAGACTGACCTCGCCACGATTGCTGTCGGCATTCTGTGAATTGTCCGACATTTCCGCGCAATGCATCGGATCGGCGCAAGGTGCTGTCGCGGTGCTGCGCAATCTCGACGGAGACGGTCCGGAAGCGGCGGTCAAAGACATGACGATCGTCGTTGCCGGCATGCCCGCGATTCTTGCCGTCAACCGTGCGGACAAGCTCGAAGCGACGATGTACGTGGAAGGCAGAGCGGGCAAAACCTTCGCTCCGCCGGTGCTATTCACCTCCACCGCGCCGTTCGTTGAGGATCTCATGCTGGGCATCACCGATATGAACGCGCTGGAACAGGCGGATATGACCATTTTCGATTCCGCTGACCTTGATCGGGATGCGGCGATGAGCATTATCGCCGAGCATACGCGGTTCGGACGCGGCACATCAAGCATCAGTTAACGACGGTAAACGCGAGTCATCCTGCCGAACATGCGTTATGCGACACAAGACGACTCGCGTCACAGAACAACGAATGACACAAGAAGGAGAACGCCCATGACTTCCGTGGTGGTTTTCGATTATGGTTTCGGCAACGTGCGTTCCATGGTTCGTGCACTGGCTGATCTCGACCTTGACGTGACCCTCACTTCCGACCATCGGCAGGCCTTGGAAGCCAACGGTCTGGTAGTGCCCGGCGTGGGCGCTTTCGGCGCATGCATGGAAGGACTCAAGTCGGTGGGCGGAGACACCGTGATCAAGGATCGTCTGCGTGCCGGGCGACCGGTGCTCGGCGTGTGCGTGGGCGAGCAGATCATGTTCGAACGCGGTATGGAACACGGCACCGGCACTCCGGGCCTTGGCCTGATCAAGGGCGACGTGGAACTGCTTGACGCCGATGTGGTGCCTCACATGGGATGGGACACCGTCGAGGCGCCGGAAGGTTCCGTGCTCATGAAGGGTGTGGAAGGTGAACGTTTCTATTTCGTACATTCCTTCGCCGCGATGAGTGCCGCTCCCGCCGACACGTCCGGCGACCAGCTTGATTTCGATGACGCCGAGGAGCGCGTGACCTGGTGCACGTACGGACGTAGCCGTTTCGTGGCGGCCTACGAGCGTGGTCCGCTGTTCGCCACGCAGTTCCACCCTGAAAAATCCGCCGAAGCGGGCTCGCAGCTGCTGCGCAATTGGATTGCGACGTTCTGATGGTGCGAGATCGCCGATGATTGTTTCGACGATGCTTTGACATATACGCTTTTAAAACGACCACTTGGTACATTTATTTGCGATTGCCGTTTAGTGGCGGTCGGTTGATCACAGAGAGGTACAGACATGTCTTTGACATTGCTTCCCGCAGTCGATGTTCGTGATGGCAAGGCCGTTCGCTTGCGCCAAGCGAATCCGGTTCGGAAACCGATTACGGTTCGCCGCTGGAGGCTGCCCGCACGTGGGTCGAGTCCGGTGCGGAATGGATTCATCTGGTCGACCTTGACGCGGCATTCGGCACGGGCAACAACCGTGACCAGCTGCGCGCCATCGTCAAGGAGCTTGGCGACAAGGTCAATATCGAAATGTCCGGTGGCGTGCGCGACGACGCATCCCTCGACGCAGCTTTGGAAGCAGGCGCCGCCCGTGTGAACATTGGCACGGCAGCGCTTGAGAATCCGGATTGGACCGCTTCCGTCATCAAGAAGTACGGCGATCGCGTGGCCGTTGGCCTTGACGTGCGCGGCCACACCCTCGCAGCCCGCGGATGGGTGAAGGAAGGCGGCGATCTGTTCGAAACCATGGCGTTCCTGGATTCCGTTGGCTGCTCTCGTTACGTGGTCACCGACGTGGCTCGCGACGGCATGATGAGCGGTCCGAACATCGATCTGCTGCGTGAGGTTGCGGAACGCACTGATGCGAAGGTCACCGCGTCCGGTGGCATTTCCAAGCTCGATGACCTGCGCGCCATCAAGGAACTTGCCGATCTGGGCGTGGATTCCGCGATTCTCGGCAAATCGCTGTATGCGCGCGCCTTCACTTTGGAAGAGGCGCTTGAAGTCGCACGTTGAGCATTGTTCGCAAACCCATGACGATACGGCCGTCCACAACGTGGACGGTCTCGTCATATTCGGCGCGTGTTAACGACTTTCGTAACATGCGCATGGAACGATGGGGCACTATGGATAAACAGCAAGAGTTTGCTTTGCGCACAGTCGAAGAACGCGACGTGCGCTTCATTCGTTTGTGGTTCACGGATGTGTTGGGAACGCTGAAGTCCGTGGCTATCGCACCGGCTGAATTGGAAGCTGCGTTCGAGGAAGGGCTCGGATTCGACGGTTCCGCAGTGGAAGGCCTCACCCGTGTGTCCGAAGACGATATGATCGTCAAGCCCGACCCGTCGACATTCCAGATTCTGCCGTGGCGTGGAGGCCCGCAAGGCACCGCGCGCATGTTCTGCGACGTGCTTACCCCTGATGGCGAGCCGTCGTTGGGCGATCCGCGTCATGTGCTGAAGCAGGCTCTGTCGAAAGCCAAGGAAAAAGGCTTCACCTTCTACGTGCATCCGGAAATCGAATTCTATCTGTTCGAAAGACAGGATGATTGGTCCCAGACGCCAACCCCAATCGATGAGGGCGGCTATTTCGACCATGTGCCGCGCAGCCCAGGCATGGACTTCCGCCGCGCCACCGTCAACATGCTCGAACAGATGGGCATTTCGGTGGAATACTCGCATCATGAGGCGGGTCCAGGCCAGAACGAGATCGATCTGCGTTATGCGGACGCGCTCACCACGGCCGACAACATCATGACCTTCCGTACCGTCGTCAAAGAGATTTCGCTGGAGCGCGGCATTCACGCCAGCTTCATGCCGAAGCCGCTTTCCGACGCTCCAGGTTCCGGCATGCATACCCACTTGAGCCTGTTCGAAGGCGACGCCAACGCGTTCTACGAGGCGGGCCAGGAATTCAACATGTCCGTCACCGCACGCCAGTTCGCGGCCGGCATTCTGTACCACGCGGCTGAAATCTGCGCGGTCACTGACCAGTACGTCAACTCCTACAAGCGCCTGTGGGGCGGCAACGAGGCTCCGAGCTACATCTGCTGGGGCCACAACAACCGTTCCGCGCTGCTGCGCATTCCGCAGTACAAGCCAGGCAAGGGCAATTCCGCCCGCATGGAATTCCGTGCGCTCGACCCGGTCGCCAACCCATACCTCGCATATTCGGTGCTCTTGGCAGCAGGCCTTGACGGCATCGACAAGCAGATGCAGTTGGGCGAGCCGACCAGCGACGACGTGTGGGAGCTTACCGATGCGGAACGTCAGGCCATGGGCATCCAGCCATTGCCGGAGTCTCTTGACGAGGCGTTGAAGGTTATGGAGAAGTCCGACTTCGTGGCCGGAGTGCTCGGCGAGCATGCCTTCGAATACTTCCTGCGCAACAAGCGTCAGGAATGGGAGGAATACCGCAAGCAGGTCACTCCTTTCGAACTGAAGAAGTACCTGCCGAAGCTGTAAGCGAACCGCAATCGTTTCATCAAAGACCGTTGTTGCAATCATGAGAAAACTGATTGCAACAACGGTCTTTTGCTTTCCGAATGATTATTTGAATCTTCTTTTGATGTTTCTGCAAGTATCGGATTAAAGTTCCAATGACTCAATTGACCGTAAATTAACGGTTTTGCGAAGAATCTCATCACCATAGTCAGAAAATATGAATGTCACAGGCGAGTTGCTTTGCGTTTCAAAAGCGACTGTCGTCGTCATTTTCACGCCGGGAGTGACCTTGCGTGTTGTGGAATAGCTATCATCGTCAAGATACGTGCTATGCAACTCAGTGCCGTCTTGGGTCGCGGAAACATCCATATAGTTCAGGAAAGCCCGGTATTTGCTTCCATTTTCGACATACCAGGATATGCGTGCGAACGCTATGTCATGATCGGCATATGAGGGGCTTGTCTTCTCAATGGAGTCTACGCGGAAATGCAGGGTGCTTTCGTCATAATCGGTTACGGATCCGTCTTCGTCGAAATTCGAAGCGTCCACTTGCTCGGGCTGAGGGACGGCCGCATAATCAATATGTTTCAAGGACCCTTCTATGTCGACTTCGTCAAAGGAAAACGCGGCGCGAACAACATTATGCTGCGAATAATTCATCAGCTGAACCACAACTGGTGAATTGGTGTCCGTAAGAACGAAACTGCTGGTGGTCTGCGAGCTTTTCTTCGGTTTCATTTCGGCGCCGGAGAACTCCGTGCGGTCGGAATCCTCGTTGGAAGTGAATGCAGGGGCAAGCTCGATGCCGTTTTGCATGACCATCAGATCTGCGACGGCATGAGGATACATCGTTTTCTTGCCGATGTTCGTGCAGGTGAGCAAAACCGTGAGCGTGGCGTCGCCGTTCAAATCCTCCGGACCTGTCTGCACGCCTTCGATGTTCACTTCCAATGCTTTTCCTCCGGTGGAGTAGAGCTTTCCAACGTCTTCGCTGACGGTTTCCTGTGTGGACAGCTCCTCGAACTGGCTTGTGGATCCATCGAAATCGGAGATGATGTTTGACATGCTGTCAGAAAGCATTCCGCCAATCGACGCTATTACAGCATGATGATAACGATCTCCAAAACGGTGACGAAGCCGTTTTTATGGCGGCGTTGCTTCTTGTCGGAAGTGGATTGGAACTCGCGTGTGGCTCGTTCCGTTTGTATGCGCGGCGGATTATAGGGCTGCGATGGGCGTCCTTGCGGGTTCTGCGGGTTTTGCTGATTTTGCCGCAACGCCTGTTGCAAGCTTTGCTGCATGGACTGGGCATACCGCATGGTTTGCGTGGACCAGTCGTTCAACATGGTTTGGAGCGTGTCTCCTCGTGTGGACTGATCGCCTTGCGCCTGTTGAGATCTACCGTCTTGCTTGGATCGGGTGTTTTGTGGGGCCTGCCTGTCGCGCGATGCCTGATCGCTCTGCGCGGGTTTCACATATCGCCGCTGGACATAGGATTCACGCCGTGCATGGTCACGGTTCACCTGATTAGACAGGCGTTCGGCGTTGCTGCTGGGATCGATGTAATCGGAACCCTTGAATGGGTCGATATAGTCGTTGTTGTTGAGTAGGCCCATGAAAGGCTCCTTCTGGTCAGTCCCTTCCATGAGCAATTGTATCGAAAAATCAGCCTCGAGGAGAGCCGAACATCGAATTGTAGATGATTGCGAAATTACGATTGCCGTAAGTCGAACAGGCGTCGCCTTCGCCGACTCCCGCATCCAATGCGGCTGCATTCGGCTGATAAGGCGTGTAAATGTACAGCAGTGCAGTCGCCTTGTTTTCGATGTACACGTTGCTGCCACCGCAGCTGGCGTCCGGATTGTATTGAATATAGTTGAGCGTGCCCGCATGGTATCCATAGCGATCCTCATGTTGCACGTAATACTGGTAGCGTTTCGCCGCGCCATACACCTGTTTGAAAAAACCTGCATATTCCGGGTCACAGTTCGCGTCGTCCGGGCAGCTCAATCCCATGGCCGACTTGAATTGGAAGTCGCTTGGATCGGTGGCGGTAAGCAGATGCTGCTCCTTTTGCAGCACGGTGAGCAGCACTTTTTGACTGATGTCGCACGCCTTTCCCGACTTGTAGATGATCGCCGCGGCGCTTTCGTTCGGCTCTCCCTCATATGCTTCGCAGTATTCGTTGGCGGGTTGCGATTCGGTGCTAAACGTCATGGATTTCAAGCATTTCTCGCCGCTGCATGCGGCACCCTGTTTTTCGATGATGGCGTTCACCTGCTGCTCGCTCAACGCGTTCCCGTTGAAGAACAGACCATCTGAAATGATGTTGCCCGGATTGAAATCGTATTGCGTCTGCAATTGTTCCTGCGATGCGACCGCTTCATCCACTTGCACACGCCAACCGACGAATCGCACCAATCCAACGATCAACGCGAGCGCGACGATACTGGCTATCAGTGTTTCGCCGACTATGAGGATGCGTTTTGGGGTGTTTGCTTTTTTCCAGGCGTTACGGAGTTTGGTGAGGCTTGGCTGCTTGTTTTTCTTGGGTTTGCGGTTGTTTTTTGCTGTGGTGGTTGTTTTGCGTGTCATCGCGCGTCATTGTATCGCGTTTGGCTTATCGTTTGTTTGACGATTGATTCGTCAATCGATTGACGTGAGAAGCTTTAATGACAATGCGAGTTTGGCAAGGCGTGGGGAGTTCGAGGGGCTATGGAGGAGAAGTGTATGGCGAAGAGTGATGTGGCGAAGGAACGGTTTTTCAATCTGCCTGTGATGGTGCTGATCTCGCTGAGTTTCATGCTGGGCATGAGCGAGTTCATTGTCGTTGGCGTTCTGCCGGATATCGCGGCTGGCTTGAAGGTGTCGGAGGTGACGGTCGGCAATCTTGTGTCGCTGTTCGCGTTCGTGTATGCGCCGGTCACGCCGCTCGGATCGGCATTGTCGGCTCGTTTTCCGCGTTTTGCCACGCATCTGGCGCTGGTTGGGGTGTTTCTTATCGGCAACGTGCTGTGCGCGTTCGCGTCGAATTATGGCGTGCTCGTGGTGGCGCGAATTCTCATCGCACTGGTGTCCGGCACGCTGGTGGCCATTGCCATGACGTACGCGCCCGATGTAACAACTGAACAGTACCGCACGAAGTTCATCGCATGGGTGTTTTCCGGCTTCTCCATCGCATCCGTGGTGGGTGTGCCGGTTGGCACGTGGGTTGCGAACACGTTCGGCTGGCGTTGGGCGTTCCATTTGGTGAACGTGCTTACGGTGGTGCTTATGGTGCTCATGGTGATGGTGTTGCCGCGCAACAGCCGTATTGTGAAGATTGGTTTTCTGCCGCAGTTCCGCCTGTTTTTCGACCGTCGTATTCAGTTGGGCGTGCTTGCCGTGGTGTTTGGCGCGGCGGCAACTTACGTGTTCTATACGTATCTGACGCCGATCATGCGAGACGAAGTGCATGTTCCCGAACAGTATTTAAGCGTCGGCCTGGTGATTTTCGGCGCGGCCTGCCTGTGGAGCAACCTGTATGGCGGCAAGCTTGCCGACCGTGGCAGGGGAGTGGAACCACTGACGCATATTCGTCCGATCTACTGCGCGCACGCCGTGCTCATGGCATCGCTGATCGTAACGCATTGGGTGCCGGTGTATGGTGCGTTGCTGCTGGTGGTGCTTGGCATGTTCATGTATCTGCAGAATTCCGCCTCGCAGGTGCTATATATGGATGTTGCCTCTCAGTCGCATCCGGGATCGCTGAATCTGGCCGCATCGCTCAATTCCATGTCGTTCAACATCGGCATCGCGGTCGGCTCCGCGGTTGGTGGACTGGTCAACGCCCATTTGGGACTGATGTGGCTTGGCCCTGTGGGCGCGATCTTCCTGCTGTGTGCGGTTGGCACCACAACCCTGCTGCGCCCGTTCGCAGCTCGAGAACGCGATTTCTACGCCAAACAGCAAGCCTGATGGCATTGGGTCGGGTTTGAACGAGCGGTTTCTGAAAGCGGCAAAGTTATAGAAGTTTTATCTGTAATTCGTTGAGATTGCGGAAAGCGATTAGTGGACTGCGACGTTGGCGGACTGGGCAGTAGACCCGCCGACTTGCGGAGCGTAGTCGGCTAGATCGATTACGCGATCGCAGGCGTCCCGCGTGTCCGGATCATGGGTTGCCACTAGCACGATCATGCCTTGACCGGCCAGATTGCCGAGCACATGGCTTACGGAATGCGATGTACGCGTATCCAACTGGGCGGTCGGCTCGTCGACCAGCAGCATGTTCGGCCTGGAACATACCGCACGCGCGAGCATAAGACGCTGCGCCTCGCCTCCGGACAAATCGCAGAAACGCCTGTCCGCCGCATACGCCAGATCGAACAGTTCCATCGCTTCCAAAGCCTTTGGTTCCGCTTCGCGGCGGCTCATTCCCTTGGCGAGCAGTGGAAACACCACATGGTCGAGCGCCGTGCGTTCCGCAACACCATACGGATTCTGAAACACCCATCCAACACGATCCACACCTTCTCTCGTCACCGTGCCAGCGTAAGGCTGCTCCCATCCTGCAAGAATCGACAGCAATGTTGACTTGCCGCATCCCGACGGACCGCATATCGCAATGGTTACACCAGGTTCGGCCACGAAACTCAAATTCTCGAACAGCAGATCGGTTCCCTCAAATCGATGAGCCAACCCCTCAACCGCAACGCGCATAGCCAACCTTTCACGAGGCAATCACCTTACCGACGCACCCTTGCCAATCATTTGTAGTCCCCTAATTGCAGCCACGCAACATCCACCCTACCTCATTTGCGTATATGCAAGTAAGTTTTTCGGAAATGCCGCCTGCTATGCACATTATCATGCGGTGCTACACTCGTTGTGACACATTAGTACGGGGGTGAAGATGGTGACTTCTTGGATGTCATTTTGCAAGACTTGCGTTCTTGCCGTCGCATTGTCAATGCTTTTGGCGGGATGCTCAATTAATGGGGATGCCACAGGTGCATCTTCTGATTCTGCCACATCGGAATCATCATCCGAAAATGGGTCGGCGGGCGGACAGAAATTGGCGGCGTCTTTGAGTGATGGATTGAACAGCGGGAATCGCAAGGTAATATCGCTGAATCGCAGAAAACGATATTGGACAAAGCCAAAAGTACGGGTGAGATTTCAACGTCGGATTATGAGAAAGCCTGGTCCGATTACCGGCAGTGCATGATCGACAAAGGATATAAGGAAATCAAACTCATCAAATATCCGAGCGGACTCTATGCCGAAGCTGGACACAAACAGGGGACGACCATTCAGGAATCCCGATATTCCGATGATTCCACGGAATGCGGCGATGAGTATGTTGCAGATGTGCAGGATGTGTACGGCATTATCGTGGGCAATCCGAATCTGTATGCCGATCAAGCGCAGGCCGTGGTCGATTGTTTGCATAGAGACTCGCTCGTGCCGAAGGACTATACCGTAAGCCGGTTCAACAAGGAGTTTTCCGGAACGGATGGCAACACTTCGTTTGACATGCAGAACCTGCAAGTGCGCAGTTGCCTTGTGTCGAACGGCTACAACGTGGGATATGCGACCGACGATACGGAACAGTTGTGGTGAGAAGGTAAGTGATTCCAGGGTCTCGTTGTTCTGCTCAATCGCATGTTCGTTGGCAATCGCTGTCAATGAACATGCGAAGTGATGTTGCGCGAATGCTGTTTTATTGGGGACATTATTGGGGAATATGAGATCGAGAATGAGAACGATTTCATGGCGAATAGTTGATGTTCAAAGAAGGGGTCTATATGAAAGATCGGCTACTTGTAGGGATTCGCAGGGGAATCATGGTGATGTATTCGCTGATGGTGCTTGTTGGTCGTGATTGAAGGGGTATATGTGAGTATGACGCGACGATTCGGAATGAAGCAAAGGACGGGAGGGAAGCGTTCGAAGTGCACTGCTGTGACTTGGACTCTGCTGGCGGCTGTCACGGCAGCTTGTATTGCGGTCGGATCCTGCGCATTGTGGCTGCCTGACCGCACTCCGACATTGCTCAGTTCGGTGGGGGAAAAGGCTGTGGCTCCCGCCAGCGTACAGGAATACGCGGGCATGCAGCAGGTTACCGTGGTGCCCACCATTTCCAGTGACCGTGATCTTTCCGGCAATGCGAGTGGCATGGTCACCGCGGACTGGTCCGGCAACGGCCTGATCTCAGGCAAAGGCGCCTACCAGGTGAACGATCGCATGGTAGTGGCGTTGAACACCGCAACCCCCTTGTATCGCGATCTGAAGACCGGAGACATCGGCGGCGATGTGCTCGCCCTGAATAATGAACTCAGCTTACTTGGCTACAACAGCGTTCCCGGATCGGATACCTATTGGCGGGCCACATCGGACGGGTGGAAGCAGTTGATGGCCGACAACGGCAATACGTCGGACGGATCATTGTCATTGGCCGACACATTGTGGATTCCCGAACACGAAGTCGCCGTTGACGAGTGGAACGCAACCGCCGGATCCATGGTGACGGGCGGCACCGCAATCGGCAAAATCCCCGGATCATTGACGAAACTCACCATCAAAAACGGCACCGCATCCGCGCAGGACCGCACGTTGACGATATTCGGCATTACGGGAACATTGCCAGCCAATACCACTGAAATCACGGATGCCGGGTTCCTGCAACAAGTCGAAGCGAACGACAGCTACCAATCCGTGGACGTGGAATCCAAAAAAGCGGGATTGGACGCCACTCTGGCCTTGAGCGAACGGATGCGAGTGCTGCGCGTTCCAGCCGGTGCGGTATTCGGCATCAACGGTTCAACCGGCTGCATCGTGCCCACATCCAACAATCATGGCAACACTCCCGTGAAAGTGTCGATCGTGGGAGGCGAACTGGGCGTGAGCCTCGTGCAAGCCGACAGCGAAGACATCGCTTCGATCTCCAATGTGGAAATCGGCAGCGGACTTAACAATCTCACCTGCGAGTAGGCGATTATGCGATTACGATCGGTGCTTTCCGAAGCGTTGCGCAATATTGGCGCGGGAGTGAGTCATGCGCTGCTTATGTTTGCAGCGGTATTGTTCGCGTCTACATTGCTCGGCGGATATGAGGCCGCCAATGTGGTGGGGCTCGAAACCGAGGCGGTACAACGCATCAACGCCTATGCCGACGTTGGCGCCATCGTTGGGGGAACGGTGGACGGAGCCGCATGTGACAGGCTCGCCGACGCTGGCGGCGGTGTGATGGGCACCTTGGCCGGTGCGATGCGTGCCGGTCAACAGATTGTGCCGCTTGCCACGCCCGGCAAGGATATATCGTCGTATGAAGTAACGCCCGGCATGATCAGGATGATCGCCAGGAGCGCGAAGTCCGATGTGTCCGGCGTGTGGGTATCTACCGACGTGTCCAAGGATTTTGGTCTCACCAAAGGCAGCGTAATGCAGACCGAACAGGGAACGATGAGCGTCGCAGGCGTGTTTGATTGGCCGAACGATGGTCGTGACACGCGATTCGCCTACGCGTTCCTTGTGCCGTATCTGCGTCGAATGGCACGTTCGACGAATGTTGGGTCAGACAGTGGCCGCAAAGCGGGCAGACGGAGGATGTGTTGTTTTCCACGCTGGTTGCGTCGGGTTCGTCATCCAATGCCGGCGTGACGCAGGTGAATAAGAGTTTCGATTCGCATTACGATGCGCAAGCTTCGTACGGGCAGCGTATGACTCGTTGGATGCCGTGGCTGGGATTGGCTGTGGGGCTGATGTTCGGCGCGTTCGGCGTGCGTCGTCGTAGATTGGAATATGCTGGCGCATTGCATTCAGGGCAGTCCAAAGGTGCGCAATTGCTGGAAATCGCTGTGGAAACGTTGATTTGGAGCGGCTTGGCGTGTGCCTCTTCGGCCGCGCTGTTGGGCGCGTATTGCGTTCGCATGAGCATCGCCGATTCAATGACCGTATGGTTGGGTGCGATGCGCGCGCCATGTGCGATATTCGCTGGAGTAATGGTATCAAGCGTGCTCGTCGGTATGACGATACATGAAACGCAGTTGTTCCGTTTCTTCAAGCAACGCTAGAGTGTGCTAATCCAGTGGTTCGGCTGGAGGATTGATTTCATTAGGTCCCATTGCCGTCGAGTAACTGGAAAACCGGCCAGTATGAGGCAATGGAATGCGAAAGATGATGATGCGTTAGCTCAACGCTTTCTTGATGCGCTGCAGGCTGATCGGCTTCGGCGTGCCGAGTTCCTGCGCCCACAATGATACGTAGAATTCCTCAAGCATCCAACGTGCGGTGGCCGCCTGCTTCATCAACGCCTCATGACGCGGACCTGCAGGCTCACGTTCGGCCTTCGCCATGGCCTTGTCGGCCAACTGCTTGGCTCATCAGCTCCCAAGCCCAACGCACATCACGATTCTTGTCGTTCTTCGCCTTACCTAAACGAAGCACGTCAGCATGCAGATACCGTTCAATCGACGCCAACGCATCCGGAGGAGTCTTACCAATGAATCCCGGATACACCAGCGTGGCGATATGCTCACGAATCGACTGCAAAACGCTCAACATCGGCAGATCGGCCTTGCCTGACACGGCTTTATCAACCTCCGCATACCGCTTCAAAATAGCGATCACATCATGCGCGACCGCATACACGGTATCTTCGAACCCTTCACGCACATCAAGCACCGCATTCGCCAACGCCTCATCATCCGGCAATTCGTCAACATTCGGCAGCAAACGCTTCACCGCAGCCAACTGCAGATCCTCAGTAAGATCCTTCGTGGACTGATATGGTGCGGACGCCAACATCAACGCCTCCGCACCCAACCAACGCGACGAAATACGCTCGCTCGGCATACGCAAAACATCAAGCGCACCGCGCCACAGCATGGTGGAACGAGCTTCGGTAGTGGCACCAGCCTTATGCAGCAGATTGGCCTGCTCCACAAGCTTGCCTGATTTCCAGCGTTTTCCGCCTGCTTCTTCACCATCTGCCGTGCGGAAGCCTCGGCCTGCTCCGCAAACTTGCGCTGCAACTCCACCAACGATTTGCCCGAGCCAAGCACCTTGACAGGGCCTCGCGCATGACGCCTGCCATGCTGACTCTTGCGACTCGGAGGCAACTGCTGCTCCACCGAGAACGTCACGCGCAAATACGGCGTGAGCTTGCTCCACAATTCACCAGTCAACACTTCAGGGTGAATCTGCGCGCCAACAATGCTGATTGCCGCCTGCGTGAACGTATGAGGCAAATCCGGCCACGCGGCCACACCCTCCGCATTGGCAGGAGCAAGATTCGGCTTCTGCTGGCTACCGGAACCAGGCAGATCCGGATACCTCTCATCAATCCACGCACGAATCTTACGAGCCGTATCAGGGGCGGGAACAAACTGCACGCGCAACGTCTTCGGCAACGATTTGATCATGCCGACAATCAACTCATCCAACAATCCGGGAACATTCCACGTGAACTGTTCCGGTGTCAAACGAGACAGCACCTTCAACGGCACATGCACGGTCACGCCATCGTTTGGATCATGCGGGTCATACACATAACTCAACCGCAAATCGATAGGGGAGCCGTCCGTACCCAACGTATGCCAATGATCCGGATAATCAGCCAACGACACTGACTCGGCATCAGCAAGACGCTCCACCTTCTCCGGATCAAAATCCAACAAATCCGGCTGCTCATCATGCTTTGACTTCCACCATTTCGCAAGATCCGCAACCGACGTGACAGTATTGGGAATCACCGAATTATAAAAATCGAACAGATCCTCATCACTGACCGCCTGCGCCATCTGACGTGTGCGACTCGCATCGTCGGCGGCGTCCTCCAACACATCGCGATTCTTCGCAATGAAATCGTCATACGAGAACCGCTGCTGAATATCACCCTCGACCAAACCCTGACGAATCAGAAAATCACGGGCCTCCAGCGGATTGATACGACCCCACTGCACCGTACGATCCTGTACGATTGGCAAACCATACAACAGTACCTTTGCGCTCGCCACCGCGGAGCCACGCGAGCCTGACCAATGCGGATCCGCATACGTGGTTCGCGTCAACGAACCCGCCAACGGTTCAGCCCAAGCGGGATCGATCTGGGCGGAATATCGCGCCCACAAGCGGCTCGTTTCCACCAACTCCGTGCTCATCACCCATTGCGGTGTCGACTTGGCGACCGCGGAAGCCGGGAACAATGCGAAATGCGTGCACGCGCACCCTGATAATCATTCTTCGCCATCTTCTGCGCACGCTTCATGGCACGCGCACGGGCAGCGCCCTTCAAGCCAGCGAAATCAGATGCCTTCGGTTCACGCACGATCCGCATGCCCATCATCGACAACAAGCCCGAAAGCATCGACGTATGAATACCCTGCGCATCCCACGAACAACACAACGAATGCGCAGCCTGCTGATTCGACGGAAGCTGACGAATCTCAAGCGGCGGACGCGAAGCCGGAATCGGATCGCCAACCTTGAACTTGAATTCCTTGCACATCTCACGCAACTGCGTGACCAGATCCTTCCACTGACGGATGCGCAGCCAACTCAAATACTCAGTCTTGCAAATCCTACGAAGCGCGGAATTGCTCGGCTCGCCATCAGCTTGGAACACGCGATCCCACAAGTTCAACGCGGTCAGAAAATCACTGGACAGATCGGCATACCGGTTATGAATGCGGTCGGCCTCCTCACGATTCTCATCCGGACGTTCGCGGGGATCCTGCAAACTTAGGAACGCGACCACCACCAGCACTGCGGCCAACGTGTTCGGCGTGGTCGACTTCGCAGCCTCGATGATCATACGGCCCAAACGCACGTCGATCGGAATGCGTGCAAGCATGCGACCTGTATGCGTCAGCACAACCTCGCCATGCTTGCGCGCCACGGCCTTCAACTCGGTCAACTCATTGAAACCATCAGACACCGCCTTCATATCAGGCGGATCGATGAAGCCGAAATCCGTAACATCCTGCGCGGTACGAGCCACACCCACCGACAGCATATGCAATACGACCGCACCCAACGACGTGCGCAGAATCTCAGGCTCCGTGAATTCCGGGCGCGTCTCAAAATCCTCGCGAGAATACAAGCGAATCGCAATACCATCGGCAATACGGCCGCAACGGCCCGAACGTTGGTTCGCGCTCGCCTGACTGATCGGTTCAATCGGAAGCCGTTGCACTTTCGCGCTCTTCGAATAACGTGAAATACGAGCGGTGCCAGGGTCGACCACATAACGAATGCCCGGCACCGTCAACGACGTTTCGGCCACATTCGTAGCGATCACAATACGCTGATGGTCATGCGGCTCAAACACGCGATGCTGCTCCTTGGAGGACAACCGCGCGAACAACGGCACGATCTCAATCGCATCAGGACGACGCATATCAATGGCACGCGGACCATAATGATGGCGCAGCGCATTCTCAAAATCATGAATGTCGCGCTCGCCCGAAGCGAACACGAGAATATCGCGCGGGCCACGGTCATGACTCGAATGAATCACCAACTCGGCACAGGCGCGCGCCACCGCCGTCGGCATGTCAACGTTCGGCTCATGGGAATCCTTCGCGTCAGGAGCGGCCGACAACGTTTCATAGTCGGCATCGCCCGGCATCGCGCCCGTTTCAAAACCGGGTACGGAACGCATCAACGCCGGAGCGGTGCCCAGCGGCTCATACACGACCTGCACGGGGTAGGTTCGTCCCGAAACCTCGATAACCGGCACTTTCGTATGCAAAGCGTGCTCGAAATGCTCCTGGAACTTCACCGAATCAATCGTCGCCGACGTGATTACCAATTTCAGGTCACGTCGTTTCGGCAATAGCGCAGTCAAATAACCGAGCAGAAAGTCAATATTGAGACTACGTTCGTGCGCCTCGTCGATAACGATCGTATCGTATTGCATCAGTTTCGGATCGCGTTGAATCTGCGCCAACAGAATACCGTCGGTCACCACGCGAAGACGGGTCTTCGGTGAGCTCTCATCGGTGAAACGCACCTGATAGCCGACCTCGTCGCCCAAACGCACGCCCATCTCCGCGGCGATACGTTCGGCCACGGTACGAGCGGCCAGCCTACGCGGCTGCGTGTGCACAATCTGCCTGCCATGCGATCCACGGCCCAATTCCAACAGAATCTTCGGCAGCTGCGTGGTCTTACCGGAACCCGTCTGACCAGACACAATCACCACTTGGCTCGACTTCACCGCCTCGGCAATATCGCTACGTGCAGCGGAAACCGGCAGTTGGGAAGGATATTCGAATTTCATGCCTTCATAACCTCGATAACGCGGAAGCCCTTCGAACTCGCGTACTTACTTACCTCATAGCCATCGCCAAGCTGCGTGGCAAGCCACGGAATCAACGAATCCGACCCCAGATTCTTCTGCACCACCAAATAGGCGGCACCACCCGCATTCAAACGCGGCAGCCACGTCATCAACAACTCATGCAGCACATCCTTGCCAACACGAATCGGCGGATTCGACCAAATCAGATCAAACGTCACATCCGAAGGGATCTCATCGGCGGTGACCGCATGAACGTTCCTCACACCATTGAGCTCGGCATTGCGACGCGTCAGATCCAACGCGCGTTCATTCACATCCAATGCCCAAATATCAGCCTTCGGCGAAGCAAAGCCAAGTGCCAACGCAATCGGACCCCAACCGCAACCCAAATCAAGGAACGTACCCTCCTCAGGAGGCTCCGGAGCCTGACGAAGCAGCACGGATGTTCCCAAATCCACGCGATTGCCGGAAAACACGCCATTGGAAACCTCAACATCGGCCTCATTGCCTCGCAACACAACATGCAGCCTCTTACGTACATCCTTCGACTGTGGATCAGCCGCGAAATACTGTTCGGCCTGTGCCATACCCACTCCTTACAAACGCTCGCCTCCGGCATCACGCAAGCCACGCTCATCCACGTGGCGAATGCCCGATACCCATGTCTCTAGAGAATGATGATAATAAAGACACCATAGTTTAACCGTGAGAGGTGCCATTGAGCCAAGAAAACGACATCGAGCATAGCATGAGCGCCAACGACGTGTCAGGCGTGCTCGCCGACCAGTCCGAGGTGCTGCTTGATACCAACGGCGAGAACCATTTCAACGAATCCCATGACGAACAATGGCAGGAACGCGAATCCCGCAATGCGTTGAAGCATGTGTCCGGACTCGGCGAAATGCAAGACGTCACCGAAGTCGAATACCGAAAAGTCCGCCTCGAACGCGTTGTGCTCGTCGGCGTGTGGTCCAGCCGTGAAACCACACAGCACAGGCCGAAGAATCATTGAGAGAACTTGCCGCGCTTGCCGAAACCGCCGGCGCCGTGGTATGCGACGGCCTGCTGCAGCATCGTATCAAGCCGGACGCAGCTACATACGTTGGCTCCGGTAAAGCCCGCGAACTCGCCGGAATCGTGGCGCAAGAGGAAGCCGACACCATCGTTGTGGACGACGACCTGCCGCCAAGCCAACGCCGCGCCTTGGAAGACGCCACCAAAGTGAAGGTCGTGGATCGCACTGCCGTGATCCTCGACATTTTCGCCCAACATGCGACCTCACGCGAAGGCAAAGCCCAAGTGGAACTGGCACAACTCCAGTACATGCTGCCACGACTGCGAGGCTGGGGCGGATCACTGTCGCGACAGGCAGGTGGCCGCGCCGCAGGAGACGCGGGCATCGGCTCGCGAGGACCTGGCGAAACGAAAATCGAAATGGACCGCCGTGTGATCCGAAGCCGCATCGCCAAACTCCGCAAACAGATCGAACAGATGGCTCCCGCGCGTGACGTCAAACGTGGCGCTCGCCGTCGTTTCGGATTGCCGACCGTTGCTGTGGTTGGATATACGAACGCGGGCAAATCGTCGTTGACGAATCGGTTGACCGGATCAGCGGAATTGGTGGAGAACGCGCTATTCGCCACATTGGACACCGCAGTGCGCAGGGCGCGTGCCAAAGATGGACGTCAATATGCGTACGTCGATACCGTCGGGTTCGTGCGTCGACTGCCTACGCAGCTGATTGAAGCGTTCAAATCCACGCTGGAGGAGGTTTCCGAAGCCGATCTGATCGTGCATGTGGTGGACGGATCGCATCCGGACCCGTTCTCGCAAATCGACGCGGTCGACGATGTGCTTTCCGACATCGACGGCGTCGAAACCATTCCCACGATTATCGTGTTCAACAAGGCCGACCGTATGGATGAGGCCACACGCGAGCGTATCGAGGCGTTGATGCCGGAAGCGTACATCGTATCGGCGTTTTCCGGCGAAGGCGTCGACGAGCTGCGTATGCAGGTGGAATCCATGCTGCCGACGCCGAACGTGCATGTCGAGGCGTTGCTGCCATACACTGCCGGTTCGCTGGTGTCGCGCGTACGTGAATACGGCAAAGTGATCAACGTCGAATACCGTGACGACGGTATGATGCTCGAAGCGGAAGTGGACGATCATTTGGCTGCGCAAATCGTGGAACAGTCAATCGGCTGAAAACCTTGCAAAACAGTGCAACGCAACGGACACAGCGTTTGTGAGCGCTCACATCTTTTGTGATGCATATCACTTTTCATTATTTGCAAGTCGTGTTATAACGCCTTGAAACGTCATGCTGTGTGGATAAAGTAAAGATGAAATTCTAAGAGAAAACCTGCTACCAGCGGGACATTCTTTCTTATAAGAGAGGTAAGCATATGGTGGATTCACCAATCAAGCCCACAAAGCTCGCTATCATCGGTGCCGGTGCAGTCGGCTCCACTCTCGCTTTCGCTGCCGCTCAGCGTGGCGTCGCACGTGAGATCGTGCTCGAAGACATTGCCAAGGAACGCGTCGAAGCCGAAGTACTCGACATGCAGCACGGCTCCAGCTTCTTCCCGACCGTGTCCATCGCAGGCTCCGATGATCCGGAAATCTGCCGCGACGCCGACATGATCGTCATCACCGCAGGTCCGCGTCAGAAGCCGGGTCAGTCCCGTCTCGAACTGGTCGGTGCCACCATCAACATTCTCAAGGCCATCATTCCTGGCCTCGTGAAGGTCGCTCCGAACGCCATCTACATGCTCATCACCAACCCGGTTGATATCGCAACCCATGTTGCCCAGAAGATCTCCGGCCTGCCGGCAAACCAGGTCTTCGGCTCCGGTACCAACCTTGACTCCGCACGTCTGCGCTTCCTGATCGCCCAGCAGACCGGCGTCAACGTCAAGAACGTGCACGCCTACATTGCTGGCGAACACGGCGACTCCGAAGTGCCGCTGTGGGCCTCCGCCACCATCGGTGGCGTCCCGATGTGCGACTGGACCCCGCTGCCGGGTCACGCTCCGCTCGACGCCGAAGTTCGTGAGCAGATTCACCAGGACGTCAAGAACGCCGCCTACAAGATCATCAACGGCAAGGGCGCAACCAACTACGCCATCGGCATGTCCGGCGTTGACATCATCGAAGCGTCATGCGCGACTCCAACCGCATCCTGCCGGTGAGCTCCATGCTCCACGACTTCCACGGCATCTCCGACGTCTGCATGTCCGTGCCGACCCTCCTCAACCGTTCCGGCGTCAACACCGCCATCAACACCCCGGTGTCCGACCGCGAGCTTGCAGCCCTTACGCGTTCCGCAGAGACGCTGAAGGAAACCGCTGCCCAGTTCGGCTTCTGATAAAAAACGCGGTAACGGAGTGCCAGCTGCGTTACCGCTTTTTGGTTGCTTGGGTATTGACAGGCGATTGATCAGTCGTTAGACTGCAAAAAGAAATAAAGGAAACCCCGGCCTATGGCTGGGGTTTCTTGCGTTTTGAGAGCAATGAAAATGGTATTGAGAAACAATTTCAATAAGTTTCTTAATCGGGCTGAAAGATTAAGCATATGGCACATGACCACGCACACGGATCGATAGCGAACACAGGAGCGGAACATCAAAAACGGCTCATGATGTCGCTCGGTCTCACCTCGACGGTATTCATAGCGGAAGTCATCAGCGCGGTCATCACAGAATCGTTGGCGCTGCTCGTTGATGCCGGACACATGCTCACCGACATGTCCGTACTCATCGCATCAACCGTCACCGCAATACTGATGCAACGCAAGCCCAGCAACAAACGCACCTGGGGCTGGGCAAGGCTCGAAGTGCTAACAGCGGCAGTCGGAGCCCTCATCCTCCTCATCGTAGGTATCTATGCGCTTGTGGAAGCCGGCATGAGACTTTTCGGCGGATCTGCCGACGAAGTAAACGACGTGCGATTGCTGCTCTTCATGGGCATACTCGGCCTTGCGGCCAATATCGGATCAATCTTTATCCTCGCATCGCAAAGCGAAGACAACATGAACATGAAAGCGGCATTCCTTGAAGTCATGAATGACGCTTTAGGGTCCGTTGCCGTAATCGTATCGGCAAGCGTGCTCATCTGCACCGGCTGGGCCGGATTCGACGCTGTGGCAGGTGGCATCATCGCACTCATGATGATCCCGCGAGCCATCAAACTGTTGCGCAACGCGGTTCGCGTGCTTCTCGAAGAAACCCCCAACGGTCTTGATCTCGATGAAGTGCGTTCCCACTTGGAACAAGTGCCGCATGTTGTGGCGGTACACGACATCCACGCGAGCATCGTATCCACAGGCATGCCGATCTTCATGGCGCATGTTGTGGTCGAACAAGGACTCACCATGAAAGAAGCGGCGGAAATACTCGCACAACTACAAGATTGCCTGCGCGAACATTTCCCCGTATCCGTACCTCATACCACCTTCCAACTCGAACCGGAAGGATACAGTTCGACAAGCAAATCCGAAATGCATTCCTAAACATTCGTAAATGACCGGTGCGTTTACCGGAAAAGAATCGCGCCACAAAGATGGAGTCTTTGTTTATGGCTTCATCTTTGTGGGCGCGATTTCAATGGCGTTGAATAGTCTAACGTCAGATTTTGCGGAGCACGGTGACCACCTTGCCCATGATCTCAGCATGCGTGCCATCGATAGGGGAGTAGGCGGGATTGTGCGGAATGAGCCAGACATGGCCATGATCCTTGCGGAACGTTTTCACCGTGGCTTCATCGTCGAGCAGCGCCGCCACAATATCTCCATTTTCCGCGGTGTTCTGCTCGCGTACCACCACAAAATCACCATCGCAGATAGCCGCGTCAATCATGGAGTCGCCATGTACTTCAAGCATAAACAGATTGCCGGTGCCAGTGAGACGTTCCGGCAGACGCATCACATCGTCCACATGCTGCTCGGCGGTGATGGGCACGCCTGCCGCGATACGTCCCACCAAGGGGACATCGCGGGAAGCCATGATGGATCCGCTGGAATCAGATTGGCTCGGGAATGGGATGACCTGCGCTACTTTGCCGGGCGAAACCTCGTCATCGTCGAAACTCACGACTTCGATGGCTCTGCCCTTGTTCGCGTTCATGCGAATGAAGCCCTTGTCGTCAAGCACTTGCAACTGGTGTTTGACGGATGACGGACTTTTAAGCCCTGCGGCTTCGCCGATTTCGCGGAATGAGGGAGCGAACCCCTGCTCGACGAGATGTTTTTTGATGGCGCCAAGCACCTTGCGCTGACGGTCGGTCAGCGTGCTTTCATCCGGACGCTCGGCATCCTTTTTGGGCGTGAATGGGACGGTGCTCACGGTGGGCTCCTTTCAGGTCTTAGGCAAGCATAACGCGAAACGCCGAGAAAATCAAACATCTGTTCGAGGTGTGTCTGCAATTATCGAACATTTGTGCCATACTCAGAACATGCGTTCGATAGAACAGCTGTTCGAGAAGGAGTGGCGTGATGGATTGTGTGCCGAAGGCTCATGGCGTTGATTTCAAAGTCTGGGCGGATCGACTGGCCGTGATCATGATGCTGATGGTGCTCGCATGGTGTTTGGCTGGATTGATGATGCCTGCACGCGCGCAGTCAGATCCCGGAGCGACGCCGGTGGTGGTATATACCGTCCAGCCGGGCGATACGTTGTGGGGGTACGCTGCGCGTATTACGCCTGATGGTGGCAATGTTGCGGATACTGTGGACGAGCTGGTACGACTGAATAATCTGGATTCAGTATCGCTTCGGGCCGGTCAAAGACTTATCGTTCCCGACGAGGTATGAACCCGCGCAAGATTGGCCTAGTTCAATGGTTCAGGCTATTCTTGACACCATGCATTGCCCTTTTTGTCAGAATCCAGATACCAAGGTGGTCGATACCCGCATCAGCGATGACGGCCATTCCATCCGCCGTAGGCGTGAATGCCCGAAATGCTCCAAGCGTTTCACCACGCTAGAGACCACTATGTTGTTGGTGGTGAAGCGTTCCGGCAACGTTGAGCAGTTCGATAGGAACAAGGTGATTTCTGGTGTTCGCAAGGCATGCCAGGGCCGTCCGATCAAGGAAGACGATTTGAAGGCTCTTGGCCAGCAGGTCGAAGAGGATCTTCGTGCCCGAGGACTGGCTCAAGTCAAATCCGACGAGGTCGGCAGGGCCATTTTGAAACCGTTGCGTGATCTTGATGAGGTCGCGTATATGCGATTCGCCAGTGTATACCAGAATTTTGAGAATCTTGAGGATTTCCAGAACGCGATCGACGAGCTGAAGGCCGATGCGCTGAAGTAGGTTCGAACGGTTGCGAACGCATATGATAATGCGTTTGTTTTGGCTGAAATGGACTTGGTAGCGCAAAACTGGGCGATTACGCAAACGGCATTAGGGTTCATGCATTGTGGGGGTTCCAGCCAATAAGTGATTGGAACCCCCACAATGCATTCGTATCGTAGTGGCGTTTGCCGGATTGGGATCGTCAGCTGATCACACGCATACGGATCGTGCCTTCGATGGCTGCGAGTTCGTCCAAAGCCTTCTGGCTGGGGCGCTGGGCCACATCGGTGACCACATAGCCGATTTCGCCTTCGGTGCCCAGTGCCTGTGCCGCGATGTTGATATTCTCTTCTCCGAGCACACGGTTCACCTTGGCAAGTACGCCAGGCAAATTCGCGTGAAGATGCGCGATGCGGAAGTTCGAACGAATATCAGACAGTGTGATTTGCGGAAGATTCACGGACAACATGGTGGATCCCCTGAACCAATAATCCTCAAGACGCTGTGAGACGAACTGTCCGATGGACTTCTGGGCTTCAAGCGTAGACCCGCCAATATGCGGGGTCAGAATCATATTGTCTTCATCCGCAAGGCTCGTCAAAAACTCGTCGCCGCTCTTCTTCGGCTCGACAGGGAACACATCCACTGCGGCGCCCGAAATGTGGCCGGAGTCCAAATGCTTCTTCAGAGCGTCCAAATCAGCCACAAAACCGCGGGAAAGATTGATGAAGATCGAATCCTGCTTCATATGCGCGAACTGGTCCTCACCGAAGAAACCGGTATTGGACTTGCGGCCATCGACATGCAGTGTGACCACATCGGACTGTTCGAGCAGTTCGTTCAGCGTGGAGCAACGATGGGCATTGCCCATGGCAAGCTTCTCTTCAATGTCGTAGAACACCACGCGCATGCCAAGTGCCTCGCGATGACGGAAAGCTGAGATCCGATATTGCCGTAGCCGATGATGCCGAGCGTCTTGCCTCGCACTTCATGAGAGCCAGAAGCAGACTTGTCCCACATACCGTGCTTCATATGATGGGTGTGCGCAGGAATGCGGCGCATCAGGCAAATGATGTCGCCGATAACCAGTTCCACCACGGAGCGAGTGTTGGAATATGGGCATTGAACACGGCGATGCCGTGCTTGCCCGCATAGTCGAGATCGACCTGATTGGTGCCGATGCAGAAGCAGCCGACGGCCGTGAGCGTCGGACGTGCGTCGATGACTTTGCTGGTCACGCTGGTTTTGGAGCGAATGCCCAGCAGATCAACGTCTTCCAAGGCGTCGATGAGTTCATCTTCGTTGAGGGCGCCCTGAGGCACTCGACTTCGAAGCCGTGGTCACGCAGTGACTGTGCCGCGTCAGGATGAATATTTTCAAGTAACAATGCTTTAGGCATGGTTCCTACCTTATAGCTTGAGCAGTTTTTCGTCTGCATTTGTCCGGACTATAAGCAGACGTTGTGTCGGTCTGGTCATGGCGACGTATAAATCGGCTGCGGCCACAATGCGTGAGGGGGCATTCTCCTCGATGCTTCCCGGCTGCACCACCATCACTGCGTCGTATTCCAAGCCTTTCACCATTTGCGTGGAACAAACGGTGACCTGTTCATCCCAAGAGCTCTGCGCATCGAGACGGTCGAACTCCTTCGCCGTCAATGTTTCGCGAAGCTGTTCGTACACCCGCCTGCGCAACGGCTTGACCATATCGTCAGGTGCGATGATGGCCACGCGTCCGGTGCCATCGGAGGAGACGAATGCGCGGACCAGATCGACGGTCTGCTGTGCCACGGCATCGGCAATCAGACTGTCGTCGGCCAGAGTGAGGCGCTTGACCGAATCCGGCACGCCGCGCACCGCATTGACGGTGGAGATGTACAATCCCTCCGTTGCCGCGAAATCACAGGCGAGCTGCGACACTTCCTTCGGATTGCGGTAATTAATCGTCAATTCGTTGAGTTGCCAATTGTGGGGTCCGAACAACGGATCCATCATACGCCGCCACGAACGGGTGCCGCCCAATGCGGAGGTTTGCGCAACATCGCCCACAATGGTGAACGAACGCGACGGGCAACGGCGGATGAGCATGCGCCAATCCATGGCGGTGAGTTCCTGAGCTTCATCGACAACGATATGCCCATATGTCCATTCACGGTCTGCGGCGGCGCGCTGCGCGGTGAGTTCCGCGTCCATCCCGTTGATATTGTCGACCAACATCTGCGAAGTGACGATGCCGGAGCCGATGCCAGCTTGAGCCAGCGTATCTTGCGCGAACTGCTCCTCCTCGGCGCGCTTGGCGTCCAACGCCTTTTGGCGGGCGACCGCTTTGGGATCGGGGCCAAGCAGCTCCATGGCTTCATCCAGCAGCGGAATATCGCTGACGGTAAACGGCGACCCTTTGGGGCGAACCAATGCTTCGATATCGCGTTCCTCAAGCCATGGTGCGAAGCGACGAAGCTGCTGCGGCTTGCAGAACAGTTGGTCGATAAGCCATTCGCCGGTCATCGGCAACCATGCGAGATTCAACGTCTTGCGCAAGGTGTCATTCATGCGCAACTGCTGCATCACATCCGTCAACTCCGCCTGCTCCGGCTCGTAATCAAGCTTGTCCACATAACGGTTGCGCATGACGATCAACATGCTATGCACGAAAGTTTCGCGTGCTTTGTTGTGCTGCTGTCGCGTGCGCTTGGCATCGGTGATGGCCTGTTCGATATCCGCGCGCACGATGGGCACTGCGAATCCGTTGATGCGGATCGACGGCAATGATGCGGGGACGCGTTCTCGTGCGGCAACGGCATTGGCGATGGCTTTGGACATACGACGTTCGCCCTTCAATTTCGCGGCGAACGGGTTGTCATGCGCCGTCGCGATCACGCCGGGGATCAGATCGGCGATGGTTCGGCTGACCACTCCGGTCTCGCCGAGGGAGGGGAGCACCTGATCGATGTAATGCAGGAAGGTTGAGCTCGGTCCGACCACGAGCACACCGGAGCGTTCGAGCATTCGCCGATGCGTGTAGAGCAGATATGCCGCACGGTGCAGCGCCACGGCGGTTTTGCCGGTACCCGGTCCACCCTGCACCACCACGGCCTGGTTGAGGTCGGCGCGAATAATGCGATCCTGCTCGGCTTGGATGGTTGCCACGATATCGGTCATCTTGCCGGTGCGCTTGGCGTTCAACGATGCGAGCAGCGCGCCTTCGCCGGTCAGAGTGCCGTCCGAAGACGCCTGCCCGACCTGGTCGGAGTGCACATCGAGCACCTCGTCTTCAACGCCGACCACTTCACGGAAGCTGAGTGTGATATGGCGGCGCATTACGATATCGCCATGATTGGAAGGCGTCGCTTCGTAGAACGGACGTGCCGCGTCGGCTCGCCAATCGGTGAGGATCGGCTCGTGGTTTTCGTTGGACAGTCCGATACGCCCGATGTATCTGTGCGCACCGTGGACATCGTCGAGTCTGCCGAACACCAGGCGATCTTCGACGGCACGCAGCTGGGTGAGGCGATCCTCGTACATGGTGGCGAAGGAATCGCGTTCGGTGCGTTGCGTGGGCGATCCGTGCGAGCCGGCAGCACGCACGGTGTCGAGACGGGCACGAGCTTGGGCCCGCAGATCATCCAAGCGGCCGTACGCGCGGCTGACGGCCTGTTGTTCTTCACGCAACTGGGCGGAATAACTCGACATCTGCAATCCCTTCCTCACAAAACTTAGGCACTCCAATGTACCCCGAGGCTTCTACGAAAACCGACGAGGGCGAGTGCGACATAGCGAAGCAGGATGAATTTACGGTAGTTGATTTGATGCCATTCGTTCAATGTGGGGAAAATCAACCTCAGCATTTGCTGATTTTTTCCATTTATGTGGGGATTTATGGTGATGCGTGGGGTAAAGTGGGGAAAGAGTTTTGGGTCTAGGTGTTCCCGCGCATCATGTAAGGAGGTGTGGCGATGGTTCAAAGCGTTGAAACCGAGCCCTTCTCCGACGATGGTTCGACGCAAGCGAGCGGTGTGATGGCTGGACTGCCTCCGCTGCTGTTGGGAACATACACTCCAAAAATCGACGCCAAAGGACGTATGGCATTGCCTGCAAAATTTCGCAGCCAGCTGGGACCGGGCATGGTGATGGCCCGTGGTCAGGAGCGATGTGTCTATCTGTTGCCCCAATCGGAATTTCGCCGGATCGCATTGCAGATCCAGCGCACATCCATGGGAAACAAGGCTGCACGTGATTATTTGCGTGTGTTCCTTTCCGGCGCGGTTGATCAGGAGCCAGACAGGCAAGGACGTGTGCTCGTGCCGCAGATGTTGCGCGATTACGCGAATTTGGGAAGCGACATCGTGGTGATTGGCGTGGGGACCCGAGCGGAGATTTGGAACAAGCAGGCATGGGAGGAATATCTCGCCGAACAGGAGCAGGGATATTCCGATATTGCCGATGACGTATTACCGGCGGTGGAATTCTGATGACAGATGTAACGACCATACATCAGCCAGTGTTGCTGCGCGACTGCGTGGATCTGGTGGTCCCGGCGTTGGCGAGGCCAGGGTCGATTGCGGTGGATTGCACGCTTGGTTTGGCGGGGCATTCCACGGCTTTTCTCAAAGCGAGTCCGCAAGCGCGTCTGATCGGCATCGATCGAGACACGGAGGCGCTTTCGCTCGCCACGCAGCGAATGCGGATGGAAGGTCTTGCCGACCGCTTCATACCCGTGCACGCCGCATTCGACGATTTCGCGCAAGTGCTTGATGATCAGGGGATCGACCAGGTAAACGCCGTGTTCATGGATTTGGGATTGTCGAGTTTGCAGATTGATGAGACGGAGCGGGGATTCTCCTATTCTCACGATGCGCCTTTGGACATGCGTATGGACGTGACCCAGCCATTGACCGCCGAACAGATACTTGCTGAATATTCGTTCGCTGATCTGGTACGCATTTTCCGTACATATGGTGAGGAACGCTTTTCCAAGCAGATAGCCCGCGAAATCGTGCGTAGGCGTGAGATCGAACCATTGACCACATCGGGGCAGCTCAACCGATTGGTGGATGAGGTTGTGCCGCAAGCGCACCGTCCTGCGGGAAATCCCGCGAAACGTGTGTTCCAGGCATTACGTATTGAAGTCAACGGCGAGCTCGACAAATTGGCGGGGACGCTACCGCAGATCGCCAACCATCTTGCGGTGGGAGGACGTTTGGTGGTGGAGTCGTACCATTCGCTGGAAGACAAGACCGTCAAAACATTTATGAATCAAGGTCTGAAAGCTGACGTGCCCGCAGATATGCCGGTAATACCCCCGGATATGATGCCGTTCTTCAAAGAACTGACGCGAGGCGCCATCAAAGCGGCCGAGGAAGAAATCGCCATGAATCCAAGGTCGGCCTCTGTGCGACTGCGCGCAGTGGAACTGACCAGACCAATTCCTGAACGCTGGCGAAAACGATTCGACCAAGGCAATGATTACGCAAGCATGAAACGACAAGGAAGGAGGGGCTGAACGTGGCCGCACCAAGAACGATCGCATCAAACGCGGCTCCCGCAGGACGCCGGGACCAAACCGAAACCGCTGGCACCACTCGCCCTGAATTGCACGTCGTCAAAGGAACGCGGGCCGAAGGCAACAGCGTCAAGCGAGGATTCGAACAGCTCATCACATGGACGCGCACCAGAAGCACTCCATTGTTGCATCTGGTTATCGCCGTGGTGTTCCTCGGCGGATGTCTTCTGGGATCCTTAACGCTGCGTACCCAAATGGTGCAGCATTCCTTCGAGGCGAACCAGATTGAGTCGAACATTACCCGCCTGACCCAAGACGTGGAAGATGACCAGGCCAAGCTTGACGAACTTGAAGCCTCGCTGCCGAGCAAGGCCGAGGAAATGGGCATGGTGCCCCAAAAGGGCGCTCTAACGATTGATCTGAACGGCTACCAGCCAAGCGGAGACGACGCTCAGTGAATCCTTTTCACCGCACTTACGCACGTTTCCACAAGAAACTGCTTACGAAAACCATGGCCATCGGCGTCATTCTGGCGTTGATGGGCACGGCTTGCCTTATTCAATTGGCCAACATCCAGTTGATCAATGGCAAAACCATGGCGCAGGCCGCGGCGCAAAGCCGCACGATTACCGTGACTTTGAAGGCACGGCGCGGCAAAATCATGGACACGAACGGCTCGATTCTCGCGCAAAGCGTGGAGCGCTACACCATCATCGGCAACCCCGAGGAAGCACAGGCCTTCACTCCCACAACCTGCACCAAACAGACCGGAGACAACTGCCATCAGATCGATGGCAAGCCGGTAGGTGCTACCGGAGCTGCGGCGGTAGCTAGACTCCTCGCTCCGGTACTGGACATGGATGCCACCGAATTGGGTGCCATGCTTTCGGGAACAGGCCAATATGCGGTACTCAAAAAAGATGTGACGCCGGCCGTTAAGCGCAAGATCTCCAAACTCAATCTGGGCGGTATCGTCTACGCGGAACTCAGCAACGAGCGCATCTATTCCAACGGAACCCTGATGGGCGCACTGCTGGGAGGTGTCGACGGTGAAGGCAAAGGCGTAGCGGGCATCGAACAGATGGAAAACAAGACGTTGACAGGCGAAGACGGGTACCAAGTCTACCAACAAGGCAACAACGGCGTCGAAATCCCCGGAACCATGACCGAATCAAAAGACGCGGTCAACGGCTCCGATGTCACACTGACCATCGACCATGACGTGCAGTGGTACGTCGAAAAAGTGCTGAAGGAAAGCTGCACGAAATATAGTTCACCGTGGGGAGTCGCCGTGGTGCAGGACACACAAACAGGGGACATTCTCGCGCTCGCCGATAGCGACGAAATCGAAGCCGGCAGCGACCAGGCGAAAATGACGGTTTCCAGGGCCGTCAGCGAAACGTTTGAACCCGGTTCCATCGGCAAGGTTTTCACCATGTCAGGCATGATTCAGCTTGGATTGCACCAGGCATCGGATAAATTCACGGTGCCGGACCACATTACGACGAACGGGCAGACCTACAGCGATTCGACGACCCACGGCGATGAGCATTGGACGCTGGCAGGCATTCTCGAGCAATCGTCGAATGTCGGCATGATCATCGCCGCGGAGAAGATGTCTAACGAGCAGCGATATGAGTTCATCAGCAAATTCGGTATCGGACAAGACAATGGGCTTGGTCTTCCCGGCGAAGCGGATGGTCTGCTGTATTCGGCCGATCAATGGGATCTGCGAACCCAGAACACCGTACTGTTCGGCCAGGCGTATACGACCAATGCGCTCCAGTTGACGAACGCGGTTGCCGTGATCGCCAACAAGGGCGTCAAAAAGCCGCAGCGCATCATCAAGGCGATCAGCGATGCCGAAGGGCATTCCGAAGAGCAAAAGCCCAAGGGCGAGGCGACGCGCGTGATTGACGAGCAGGTGGCCTCTCAGGTGATGAACGCCATGGAATCCGTGTCTGACCATTACTCCCAGTTCATCAAGGTGGATGGTTATCGTGTCGCAGCAAAGTCCGGTACGGCGGAAGTCGCTGGTGCCGATGGCAGACTGTCGTCGATTATCAGCGATTATTCGGCGATTATTCCCGCAGACAATCCTCGCTTTGTCGTCACGGTGGTGCTGAAGGATCCGCAAGGCGTTTTTGGTGGTCTGACGGCAGGTCCGGTTACCGCGGAGATTGGTGAATTCCTTATGCAGAAGTATGAAGTGCCGGCGTCAAGTCCGCGAACTGATGCTATTCCAGTAACGTGGTGAGTATGCAAGCATGAAGAACGGAGGGGCGGAAAGATGAGCGCGGTCAGTGAGTCCATGAACAGACGAATGACATTGGGTCTGCTTGCCAGCAGATATGGCTTTGACTTGGATCCTACGTTTGCCACTGAAGTGACGATCACGTCCATTGCGGACGATATCGATTCGGTGCGGCCGGGATCGTTGTTCATGCCGTCCATGCAGGTGGATGAGCAACAGTTACGGCAGGTGCAAGCGCTTGGTGCGTATGGTGCGGTGGTGCCGCATGCGTTGCGAGGAAAAACGGATGGCGTTCAGATTCCTTTGATTTATGCCGAACCGACTGCGCAACAGTTGGGCAAGCTTGCCAGCGAGATGGCGGGCAGCCCATCCGATTCGCTGGCGGTGTTCGCCGTGGCTGGCAGCAATACGCAAACGGTGGAACAGGGTGTGAGGGATCTCGCGGATTTCCTGCACATGCTCGGCAATCCGGTCGGCGTGATTAGTGCCGGCAATTCGCAATCGTTGGAACGATTCCTTGATCTGAACTATCCATTGTCGATTCTTGACGTGCAGCGTACGATGGCTGTGTGCGCCGAAGACGGTGCCGCCGCTGTGATCCTTGCGCTCAGCGAGGAAACGTTGAATGACGATGCGTTGCAGTCGGTGAATGTTGATGTGCTTGGCTGCGACGACAAGGGTCTCAGCGAGGCTGAGATCGTCAAGTCGGTCGCACGGTTTGGATGCACTGTCGGCAAGCAGACCCACATCGCAGGTCGTACGCAGGAATCCGATGCGCTCGCAGCGCAAGCGACGGAGGCATACGGGCAGACGGACAGCAGCGCGTTGTCATTGTCCATCGCCATGGTGCTTGCGGCCGGCGTACGTAAAGCCAATATTAAAAGCGCATTGCGTGTATCTCGAGATCTGAACTAGTCTCGATCGGAACGGATGCGGACGTCGAATAGTGATAATCGTAAACAACGTGAACAATATGCGGTACATCAACACAGAGGAGAAATCAGAGTGAGCAGCCCGACCATGATGCCAATGAGCTTGGAGGAAATCGCCCAGGCGGTTCAGGGACGGCTGATTGCCGGCACCGCGGCGATTGATACGCCTGTGGCCACCAGCACATTCACTGATTCACGACAGATTGTTGAAGGATCGGTATTCGTGGCGATTGCCGGAGAACGCGTGGATGGCCACGATTATGTGTCGAAGGTAGGCGCTCAGGGCGCTGTTGCCGCAATAGTCGACCATGAGATCGACGGTGCCGGAGTGCCTCAGATCGTGGTGGAAGATACGGTGCTTGCCTTGGGCGCGTTGGCCAAGCACAATATCGAACGCCGGCGTGCGTTGGAAACGCCGTTTACGGTGATTGGCATCACCGGTTCCGTCGGAAAAACCACTACCAAGGATCTCATGAAGGCGTTGCTGGCGCACATAGGACCGACGATTGCGCCGGTCGGATCGTTCAACAATGAAATCGGACTGCCGTTGACTTCGCTCAAAGTACATGCGGAAACTCGCTTTCTGGTTGCGGAAATGGGTGCCAATCATGTTGGGGAAATCGCGAATTTGACGTCGCTGGTGCCGCCGGATATTGCGGTCGTGTTGAAAGTCGCGTCGCGCATCTAGGGGAATTCGGCTCGCCGGAACGCATCGCACAAGCCAAATCGGAAATCATCCGTGGTCTTGTTCCAGGTGGTCTTTCCGTACTGAACGCGAATGACGAGCATGTGGCTGCGATGAGCGCCATCGCTCCGGGCGACGTGATGTGGTTCGGACTTCCGCAGAACAATGACGGCAAGCCGGCAATCAGCGCGCAACATGTGCATTGCGACGAATTGGACCATCCGAGCTTCATTTTGGACAATGGTGATGGCGAGCATGCCGAGGTCACTCTGGGCATTTGCGGTCAGCATAACGTTATGAATGCGTTGGCGGCTGCTTCGGTAGCGATGCATTTGGGTATGTCGATGGATGAGGTCGCGTCCGCGCTGTCTGACGTCACGGCCATCAGTCCTCATCGTATGGCTGTTTCCACGGTGCACAAGCCTGAAACATCGTTCACCTTGATCGACGATTCGTTTAATGCCAATCCCGATTCCATGAAGGCGGGGCTTGACGGATTGTTGCGTTGGAAGGCGGGTGCTGAGACCCAACCGTTCCGTATTGCGGTGTTGGGTGCCATGCTTGAGCTTGGTCCGGATGAAAAGGATTTGCATGCTGGCATCGGCCGGTATGCGGTGGAAGGCGACGTTGACGCGTTGCTGACGGTCGGCAGCACATCCGATGCCTCTTTGGACGCTCTGGCCGGTGCCATGGCTGAAGGTGCATCCGCTGCGGGATGTGCTTCCCATATTGATTGGGTGCACGACATTGACGAGGCCGATCGTCTGGTGACGCAACTCGCCGTGGAACATCCGGGCGCTGTGGTGCTGCTTAAGGGTTCCCACGCTTCCGGCTTGAGCGCTTTGGCCGAACGTTGGCAGGCCCTGGCTGCACAATAGAACAAGAATATTTGGCAAGATTCGAATAATCGAATAAACGACGTTATCTGAAGAATGTCTGACTGAAACGGAGAACATCAGGTGATTTCGCTCATCATCGGAATTGTGGTGTCGCTGGTTGTGACGATCGTGGGCACCCCACTGCTGATTCGTTTGGTGCACAAGCTGAATTATGGGCAATACATACGTCAGGATGGTCCGAAATCCCATCTGGTCAAGCGTGGCACGCCTACGTTGGGTGGCGTGGTCATCAATTTGGCGGTTGTGTTGGGCTGGGGCTCGTCGGCGCTGTACCGCTTCGTCACGCGGGGTGAGACTCCGTCGTGGTCTGCGGTGCTGGTGCTGTTTGCCATGTTGTCGATGGGATTGCTTGGTTTTATTGATGATTTCGCGAAGGTTCGTAAGAAGCAGAGCGAGGGATTGACGGTTAAGGGCAAGTTCATCGGTCAGTTCATTCTGGCTACCATATATGCGGTGCTGGCGTTGATTCTGCCTACGAATTCCGGTTTCCCCAGTGCCCAGGCCGGCATGAGCTTCATTGAGGAGCCGTTCTTCAGTTTCGAATTCGCGGGTAAGGTCGTGGCTATCGTGCTGTTCGTGATTTGGGTGAACTTCCTGATGACCGCGTGGACCAATGCCATCAATCTGACTGATGGTCTTGACGGTTTGGCAGCTGGCTCTTCGATGATTGCGTTCATGGGATATGCGGTGATCGCTTTTTGGGAGTTCTACCACCTTAAGGGATCGGGGCATGAGGGCTTTACCTACGCGGTATCTGATCCACTTGATCTGACCATTATCGCGGCTTGCGCGGCGGTAGCATGCTTCGGGTTCCTGTGGTACAACTCCAATCCGGCTTCAATTTTCATGGGAGATACCGGTTCGTTGGCGCTTGGCGGCCTGTTCGCTGCCATGTCCATCGCCACGCATACGGAATTCCTCGCGATTATTCTCGGCGGCCTGTTCGTCATGGAAACGTTGAGCGATGTCATTCAGGTCGGCTATTTCAAGATGACGCATAAGCGTGTGTTCAAGATGGCTCCGATCCACCATCATTTCGAATTGAAGGGATGGCCCGAAGTCAAGGTTGTGATTCGCTTCTGGATGATTGAACTGCTGTTCGTGCTGGTCGCCTTGGTGCTTTTCTATGGCGATTGGGTTGCCCGTTCCGGCTTGTGACAGTCGATGCTCGGTCTGTTGCCGTTGCGAATGAACGCAATATGACTGTGATATTAAGGCGTATGAGGTTCTGACGATCGAAGGATGATGGATATGGATATGAGCGGTAAGACCGCGATTGTGGCGGGTCTTGGAGTTTCTGGCCAGAGCATGATGGAGGTGTTGGGTTCCCCGCGCCGAAAAGGTGTTGGGCGTGGATGAGAAGAAGCCTGATGCCGATCTGCACTCTTTCGACCACATTGATTGGGATCATGTCGACTTGGTGATGACTTCTCCGGTATTCAATCCGAGGACCCCGTTCATTCTCGAAGCGCAACGTCGTGGCATTCCGGTGATGAGCGAGGTCGAGCTTGCCTGGCAGCTGCGGGTGGATTGCGATGCCACTGGGCATCCTGCGCAATGGATTGGCATCACCGGTACCAATGGCAAGACCTCCACTACGGAAATGACTTCGGAGATGTTGACGGCTTGCGGTTTGACCGCACCTGCTGTCGGCAATATCGGCAAAGCGGTGTCCCATGCCGCAGTCGATCCGGCAAATGATGTGCTGTGTGTTGAGCTCAGTTCTTTCCAATTGCATTTCACCGATTCTCTTGAGTTGGATTGCGCGGCGATCACCAATATCGCTGACGACCATCTTGATTGGCATGGCGGTATCGACAATTACGCGTCCGATAAAGCGAAGGTCTTCCACCATGCCAAGAAGGCGTTGGTGTACAACGCGGATGATGAGCGCGTGACCAAGCTGGCATTCGCAGCCGAAACCGCGGAAGGCTGCCGTAGGGTTGGATTCACATTGTCGGAACCGCAAGATGGCCAGATTGGCGTGAAGGACGGCTGGATCGTCGACATGTCCGGCATCGCGGGCGGTGAGGCGGGCAAGCCTGAACAGGTTGCCAAAGTTGCCGAGTGCACACATCTGACCGAGCCGATGGCACGGTATATCCGCATTTGCTCGCCGACGCATTGACCGCATTGGCGTTGGTGTTGGGACTTGGCGCGGATAAGGAGAAGGCGATCGCATCCCTGAAGCAGTTCACTCCAGGTGGCCACCGTATCCAGACCGTCGCCACCGCCACTACGGCGGATGGGGGAGCCATTCGTTTCGTTGACGACTCCAAGGCGACCAACGCGCATGCGGCCAAGGCCTCGCTCAATAGTTTTGCCGATAAATCCGTGGTGTGGATTGCCGGAGGACTGGCCAAAGGCAGCAGTTTCGAGCAATTGGTGGCTGATCAGGCGCATACCATCAAAGCCGCGGTCATCATCGGCAGGGATCAGCAGCCGATGCTGGATGCGTTCAAGACGAGCGCTCCTAACATTCCTCTGACCATCATCGATCCGGCGGATAATGGGGTCATTATGGAACGGGCGGTTGATGCCGCGGGCGAGTATGTCCAATCCGGTGATGTGGTGCTGATGGCGCCTGCATGTGCGTCGATGGATCAGTTCAAGTCGTATGCCGATCGTGGAAACCAGTTCGCACAGCAGGCTCAGCGTTGGGTGAACGAGCATGGAAAAGCCTAAAACCAGGCAGGTTGATAGTAGTCGTCAGAAAAAGAAGGCCGCCGTCGGAAAGCAGGTCGACGATTTTCATGGTTATGTCGGTCTGCGAAGCCTGCTTAATCCGATTTGGTGTTTTCATGGGTTCAGAACCGCGGTGATCATTCTCACCATTTTCGGTGTGATCATGGTGTTTTCCAGCTCTTCGGTAAACATGATTGCCAACGGACAGTCTCCGTGGTCCCAAGCACTGAAACAGGGGGGATTCTGCGTTCTTGGACTTATCGTGGGTGTTGCCTGCATGATGATTCCGGCGGAGCTCATCAGGAAATTCAGTTTCGTCTTCCTGATTATCGCTTTGCTTTTGCAGTCGCTGACGTTTACCCCCTTGGGCATCGATGTCCAAGGCAACAAAGGTTGGATCGGCCTTTTTGGATTTACCTTCCAGCCCGCCGAAGTCGTTAAGCTTGCGTTGTGCATATGGCTGCCGCGGGAACTGATCTACGCGCAGAAGCAGATAAACAAAGTCGGACCATATAAGGCATATCTCAAGTTGATTGCGTGGCTTGGTCTTGCATTGCTGTTGGTTGTGAGTGGCAAGGATCTTGGCACGGCATGATTCTGTTCGCGATCGCAGGTGCCGCGTTGCTGTTGGGAGATTTTCCTGGCAAATGGTTGGCTATCGTGGCATGCGGCGGTGCGGTTTTGGTTGGCGGACTCGTTATCACCAGTCCGAACCGACTCAGCCGTATCATGGCCACATACCAAACTTGCTCCGCATCCGACATGCAGGGGGTCTGCTATCAGGCGGTGCATGGCAAATACGCCATGGCCTCCGGAGGTTTGCTTGGAGTGGGCATCGGCAATTCCGGAGAAAAATGGGGATATCTGCCGGAAGCGCACAACGATTTCATTTTCGCCATCATCGGTGAGGAAACGGGCTTTGTAGGCGCCTCTCTCGTCATTCTGCTGTTCTTGGTGCTTGGATGGTGCATGCTCGTGGTGGCTTTGCAATCGCAGGACAGGTACATCACTTTGGTATTGGCCAGCATTACCGTGTGGATCGTCGGCCAGGCATTCGTGAACATCGGCGTTGTGGTGGGATTGTTTCCGGTGATGGGTGTGCCATTGCCGTTTGTGTCCGCGGGCGGTTCGTCGTTGATTCTGTGTTTGGGCGCTGCAGGCGTAACCATCAGCATGATGAAGCAGCAGCCGCAGATCCAAGCGGAGATGCAGCGGGTCTGAGTGTCGGCTGCGACCGCAGCATACGCTACCGCGTATTGCGGTGTGCAAACGTAGATGAAATGTGAGCATCCGCGTGTGCGACGGTATGGCGCGCGGCGTACTGGGGTGCCGTGGGCTAAGCTCGTACACTATGAGCAATCAGAAGCATATCGTTCTTGCCGGCGGTGGTACGGCAGGTCATGTCAATCCTCTGCTCGCCGTGGCGCATGTGATTCGCGAGCTTGAACCAGACGCCGATATCGCAGTGGTGGGCACTGTCGTCGGCTTGGAACACGATTTGGTTCCCCAGGCCGGTTTCGAACTGGAAACCATTGAGAAGGTTCCTTTCCCACGCAGGCCCAATATGGCGGCGCTGAAGTTTCCCGCGCAGTGGAAGCCGAAACGGCCAAAGTCCGTGACATTCTCACCCGTCATGAGGCGCAGGTGGTTGTCGGCTTCGGCGGATACACGTCCGCTCCCGTATATGCGGCAGCGCACAAGATGGGCATTCCGATCGCGATGCATGAGCAGAATGCCCGTGCCGGAATGGCCAACAAATTGGGAGCTCGCTGGGCGTCCATGATTGGCACCGCCTATGCGCAAACCGGCTTGAAGCCACGCAAGGGTGTTGAAGCCGAGCGTGTGGGATTGCCATTGCGTGCCGAAATCGCAGCGATAGCCCATGGCATGGAACATGACCGCATTGCCACAAGACAATCGGCCGCAGCGCAACTCGGTGTCGATCCGAACCGTCCACTGGTGGTGGTGACTGGAGGGTCGCTGGGCGCGGTGAACGTGAACCGTGCGGTGGCGGCTTCCGCTAGGGAGCTGCTGGAACACGCCCAGGTGATTCATCTGACTGGGAAAGGCAAAGATGATGAAGTGCGTTCATTGGTGTCGGTGAGCGCCGGCGAACAGGTGCTTGGCGAGCTTGGCCCGGACCATGGCAATGATGGCGATTATCGTGTTGCGCCGTATTTGGAACGTATTGATCTCGCATTCGCTTGCGCCGACCTGATTATCTGTCGCTCTGGGGCCGGCACCGTATCGGAATTGACGGCTTTGGGACTCCCCGCGATTTATGTTCCGCTGCCAATCGGCAACGGCGAGCAGCGATTCAACGCCCAGCCTGTCGTCGATGCGGAAGGCGGTCTGATGGTGGCTGATCGCGAATTCACCGCCGAATGGGTCAAACAGCATGTGCCGAAGCTGCTTGCCGATTCGGATCTGCTTGCCAAGTATGGCGACAACGCCTGGCAATACGGTATTCGAGATGCCGCCGAAGTCATGGCCAAGCGCGTGCTTTCCATGATTGACGAAAAGTAGGCTGCGGCGACGGCAGGTGCGTTCGTCGCATTCCAAAATCCCACCCATGATCGGCCATATGCGAGACCATGGGTGAGACCATAATGGAACAAGCTAGAAAAAACATGCAAGAGGAGCAGTCGTGTCTGACAACCAGCGTGAAGCCGGTACCATCGTTCTTGATCCAACCCATGCGTCGTTCAGTCCGCAGGAAGGCGTGAATGATTTGGGGGCAACCCATTTCATCGGCATTGGAGGCGCGGGCATGAGCGTGCTCGCTGAAATGCTGCACGAACAGGGCGTTGAAGTGGACGGTTCAGATCGTGAACCCAGCGCCAAAACCGATCGTCTGCAGGGAATCGGCATTACCGTCGAATTCGGGCAGCGCGCAGAAAACGTCGAAGGCAAACATACCGTCGTATTCTCCAGCGCCATCAAATCCGACAATCCGGAAATCGTCGCAGCATACGAAGCAGGCGAACGCATCGTGCACCGCAGCGACATTCTCGCATTGCTGATGAACGCAAAACGTGCGGTGACGGTCGCAGGAGCTCATGGCAAAACCACGACCAGTTCCATGCTGGCCCATATCCTCACCCATGCCGGTGAGGGAAATCTGGCCGATCCAAGCTATGCCATCGGCGGATCCATCCAAGGCAAGGATGGTGTGACGATTGACGGAGGCCATGCTGGTAAGGGCGACGTTCTTGTGGCGGAAGCGGACGAATCCGATGGCAGCTTTGCCAAGTATCATCCGGAAATCGCCATTGTCACCAACTCCGAAGCCGATCATCTCGACCATTACGGCACGCAGGAAAACTATCGTGCGGCTTTTGTCAATCATGTTCAGCATGCCGAAAAATCGGTGGTGATGTGCGGCGATGATGAAGCAATCTTGCGGTATTGCGTGCTCTCGATCCGCAGACGGCCAAGCGTACGGTCGTGTATGCGACGCAGGATACGGTTTCGTTGGGTGATTTGAACGGTGCCGCGTTCGTGCATATCGAATCGGAAAGCGAAAGCGCGCAAAGCGGTGCCGAACATTTCACCTTACACATGCCCGCGGGATTGTTGGGCGAACATGAGCGTATGGTTCCGGTGACGCTTACCGTTCCAGGCATTCACAACGCGCGCAATGCCTCCGCTGCGATTATTGCGGCCGCGTTGTTGGGCGTCGATGTCGAGAACGCTGCCCAAGCCGCCACGTCGTTCCTTGGAGCTGCCCGTCGTTTCCAAGTGCGTGGTATGGTCGGCCAAGTGACTGTCGTTGATGATTACGCGCATCATCCTACGGAGATTTCGGCATTGCTGGATGCGGCGCGCCGCAGGTACCCGCAGTCGGTGATTCGCGTGATCTTCCAGCCGCACCTGTTCTCCCGGACCATGTTCTTTGCGAGTGAATTCGCTGAAGCATTGGCCAAGGCGGATGATGTGATCGTCACCGGCATTTTCCCCGCACGTGAAAAGCAGGAGGACTATCCGACGATTAGCTCCGCCACCATTGTGGACGAGGCGCTTAAGCTTGACCACACGCCTGCCGAGGATTGGATTCGCGGAGTGGAGGATATGCATACCGCGGCACAGATGATGACGATGCGTGCTCATCATGGCGATGTCATCTTCACTGTTGGCGCAGGCGACATCACACAGATGGACGAGGTGATGCTGCACTCCCTTCAGGCTCATCGTTGGGATTGTGAGGGCTGATGACGCGAAGGGTCATCAGTTCAGGTACGGGTTCGGATGGTTCCGCAACGACGCCTGAAAATCAGACGTCGCATGGTAGAACCATCCAAAGCCGGAAACACAGCGATGCTGGAAAGCAGGTTCAGCCGAAAGGCCGTTCCGTCGCTGGTGGAGCGGGACGCGCGTCTTCTTCCGGGAAGAAGACGCAGGAAAATACGGTTGAGAGTGGCAACAAAGGCAGCGTGAGTCGTTCGAGATCAGGCGATTTCGTGGACGCGCGCAATCTTGCCGGCGAGGATTTCGTTTCGAAGACATTGGAGGAAACCATAGGCACGTTGGGCGTGGTAACGCGCCCGAAGGTGGTTGATTTCAGTGCGCGTCTGAAAGAACGACGCAAGGCGAACGCGCGTGTCGTCGCCATGCGCGCGTGCGTTTCCGCTGCTGTCATTGTTGTTGCAGGCGCGTTGGTATGGCTGTTTTTCTTCTCATCGGTATTCCGTCTCGAGTCCGGCAATATTAGCGTTGTCGGCGCCAACGAATGGGTGAGTGAGTCTCAGGTGTTGGATATTGCGGGCCAGCAAGCAGGAAAATCGATTCTTCTCGTGTCGAACAATGACGTGGAAAAGAAAATCAAGGAGATTCCGGGAGTCACTTCCGCGCAATCCAAGAAAAAACTGCCCGACTCCCTTGAAGTGACCATCAAGGCGCAAAAGCCTGCTGCGATGCTCAAGACAGGCGAGGACAGCATGACCGCGGTCGACAGCAAGGGGCGTATATTGAATTCCGTCAGCGGAGCTTCCGTGGAAGGAATTCCCGTCATTGAAGTGAAGGATGTCGAAACAAGTCTGAGCAATCGTTCCATCAAGGAGGCGTTGAAGATCCTCAGCTCATTGCCGGAATCGATGCGCAACTCCATCACCAAGGTGACTGCCGAAACCCAGGATTCCATCACCACGGAAATCAATGGGGGAGACCGTGTGATCGTATGGGGCGATTCATCCGGCCTCAAGTTGAAGAAAGCTGTCGTCGATAAAATCATCAATGATCCGAATGTGATCGGAGACAAGCATAACGTCGACGTGTCTGCGCCGTTGCGTCCAATCATCAAATAGTCGCGTTGATATACGAAGAACCCCGGTTGCCTTGCGGTACCGGGGTTCTTCGCGAATAGGAGGAGAGAAGGAGAAGCTCGATTATTGGAGGCCGTCAGGCGTTCGGATTGGCCTTCAACGCAGGAGCGACGGAGACCGCGGGATCGAGACGCGGAATCAGCGTGCACTGCGTGGCATGGTACAGGTCGGACTTGCCCGGCCAGACGGTACCGATGACCTCGTTGTCTTTGTTCAGCTGGTGGAACCAAGAACCGTTCTTATGGTCGATCAGGTATTCGTCAATGTACTTCCAGAAGGTCGCATACCAATCCTTGTACACCTGCTTGCCGGTGACGGTGGCCAGTGTGGCCGAGGTGTTCACGGATTCGGCAAGCGTCCAGTGCATGCGGTCGGTGACAACGGGCTTGCCGTTCCAATCGGTGGTGTAAGCCAAACCGATGGTGCCTTCGGCGTTCCAGGCGTCGGCAAGTGCCTGAGCGAACAGGTTCTCGGCGGCTTCGATAAGCTGCTGCTTGCCTTCTTCGGAACGCTGCTTGGAGCTCAACGCATACTGGGTGATGAGACGTGCCCACTCGATGCCATGGCCCGGAGTGGCGCCGTACGGCTTGAACTGGTCATCCGGCTTGTCATGGTTGCATTCGAGATCCGGCTGCCAATCGGCGGTGAAATGCTCAGGAATACGCCAGTTATTGTTGGCTGCCCATCCGACCACATGATCGATGATACGACCAGCGCGCTCGCGGTATTCCTCGTTTCCGGCCACATCGGCAACGGCAAGGAATGCTTCGGTGGTGTGCATATTGGCATTGATGCCGCGATAGGAGTCAAGCTCGGTGAATTCCGTGTTCCAAGTATCGACGGCCAGACCGATCTCGTCATCCCAGAAATGCTTGTCGTAGGTTGCCAGAGCCTCTTCGAGCAGCTCGTCCGCGTCCGGGCGGCCGATAAGCTTGGCGGAAGTGGCGGCAAGAATCACGAAAGCGTGGGCGTAGCAGACCTTGCCTGCTTCATGGGTGGAGCCGTCTGCGGAAATGGACGGATACCATCCGCCGTTTTCATCGTCATGCAGCGGACCGCGCAGGCCGGCGATGGCCTTGTCAACCAGTTCTGCGGCGCCCGGCTCGCCGTGCAGGAACCCCAAGGAATACACGTGCGCCATGCGGCAGGTGATCCACGTGTGGATGTTTTGGGTCAGATCCGGATTGCCGGTATCGTCCAGCCAGTAGGAGCCACCCTGCGGGGCGGGGAAATTGTGTCCGAAATGCAGGAGCTCGTTGGTTTCCGCCTCGAGCAGGGCGTGGTTTTCTTCGGAGCCGAACACGTAGGCTTCGGGAGAGTAAGTGCAGGTCATCGATCAAGTCCTTCCTTGACGTCGTCTGCTGTGACGTGATAACTAGGTTGATGTATTAACTATGTTAACCACTTAAGCGGTTAATGCAAATCGACACACGGAATTTGATGGTGGGATTCTGATGATTTGTGATGGGGGAGAGCTGGATTTTTCGTATGTTGATTTGACGAGGTTGTCTTGTGAAGAGGAGTACCTAAAAACGTACCTTGCATGCTGTTTAGGGTGGTAGACAGATGGAACTTGGAAGAGATTAAGCAAGCCGGAGGAGGGATTTTTGCCCACATTTTTTAGAACATCCGGCACATCGGGGGTAATTTGGAGTAAACCCAGGAATCTTCGAAAACCGTTGGAAATACAAGAAAAGCCGCCATTTCTGGCGGCTTTCAACTCGTGGAGATGCGGGGAATTGAACCCCGGTCCGATAACCGAACCCTCAGTCTTCTACGTGCGTAGTCTGCTGGCCGTGCGGCGGTTTTTCTGCTCCCATCGATATCGCAGACAACTGATGGCGGGCATATCTACAGTAAAAGTCCCTTGCCGGCCCTGTGGCTCAGTCGACAAAGCAAGTCTTCTAAACGACGCTCAGCATCCTTCCAAAGACGAGAAGGAGTGAACGGAGCGGCTGCTCACTGGTTAATCCTGGCGCGAAGCTCAGGCAGCGAGAGCGAACTCAGTGCGGTTAGATTTAGCACTTATTCTTTTGTAGGGGGCATCCACGAGCGGACCCTACGTTCTCGGCACGCTTCCCTGCGACGAACAGGTCACCGTCGAAACCGATCATCCCCAATCTTGAATTATCAAGCACCCGGTGCAAGACCGGACTTTTCAAGATATCATGGAATGTCAATAAGTGCAAATCATCTACCGTAATTCTTGCGCTGTGAGCGAAGCCAAAGCTTAAACTGATAGCCACTCACAGCTTGACGTGAATACCGAAATAATCCATGACCAATTCACAGAACATCATATTGGCCCAGCTGAACCACGGACGGGTATAGGAGTTCGGGTCGTTCGCGTCAAAGCTTTCATGCATGAGATGCGTGCCGGCGTCGGCGGCGACAAGTTGATCAAGAATACGTTCTTTTTCGGCTTTGTCGTGGCTTGTCAATCCTTGCATGGCCATGGCGATCGGCCAAACATAACCTTCTGGCGTATGCGGAGAACCGATGGCATGTGCATAGTCACCCTCGAAATAGTAAGGATTCTCCTGACTC